>CAJDUW010000008.1_pt1 | contig 55882 bp, 42 predicted proteins | sample 7390931 | NCBI WGS metagenome assembly CAJDUW01 (sample SAMEA7055687, study PRJEB34461) | soil metagenome | biome: terrestrial ecosystem; feature: Peninsula; material: soil | place: Antarctica | collected 2016
CTGACCGCGGTGGAACGATTGATGGGCATGCTCTTGGTGGCCTTGTCTGTCCAGATGTTCTTGGATGGGGTGCGCGCCTATCTCGGAGTCTGAACGGCACCCTTGGATGAATCTGCTTCGAGGGTGGCGAAAATAAGCGCGAGTTCGGTTAAACTATGGTTAAAGCAGGTGGGCAGGGTCGTGGACTCGCCCTGCGGCTTTGCAGCAGTTCCGAGTTGATGACCGTCGTCGGGCAATATCGCCGGCGGTTGCAGTTTTTCAGGGTGCGTTTTTGCACCCGATCGTCCATACGTCTGGCAATCAGGGCATACCCCATGAAAAAACAGTTCCGTGTAAAGCGTCTCGCTGGCGCACTCGCCGTACTTCTCCTTGCCGCGCCGGTCTACGCGCAGCAAACCTCGTCCAATCTTGCCGGTCGCGTCACCGATAACGCCGGTGCGCCATTGACGGGCGCTGAAATCATGATTGTGCATACCCCGTCGGGCACGACCAGCCGCGCTGTCACTGACGCGCAGGGTCGTTACACCGCGCGTGGTCTGCGTGTTGGCGGCCCGTACACCGTTACGGTTACGCGCGAAGGCTTTAAGGGCGAAGCAACCGAGAACGTTTATCTCGCCTTGGGTGAAACCTCGGCTCTGAACGTCGGTTTAGATACCGCCGCTACCTCACTGGAAGCGATTCAGGTTGTCGCCTCGGCCGGTACTTCGATCTTCTCGCCGGACAATATGGGTACCGGTACGGTCGTGACCGCTAAGGACATCGCCGCACTGCCATCAGCCGGTCGTAACATCCAGGATCTGATGCGTATCGATCCACGTGTTGCACAGACAAGCAAGGCGGACGGTCGTATCTCCGCTGCTGGCCAGCATTCGCGTTACAACCTGATCCGCATCGACGGCGTGGGCACCAACGATCCATTCGGTCTGGAATCCAACGGTATGCCGACCGAGCGTCAGCCGGTCTCGATGGATGCCATCGAAGAAGTCAACATTTCCTTGGCCAACTATGACGTGACCACGGCCGGCGCGACCGGTGCGGTTGTCAACGCAGTGACCAAGTCAGGCACCAACGATTGGCACGGTTCGGTCTATTACGCCTACCGTGACAAGGATTGGGTGCGCAAGGATCTTCAGGGCGTCAAGTTCAATGGTTTCGATGACGAGACCACCTACGGCGGCACCTTTAGCGGTCCGCTGATCAAGGATCGTCTGTTCTTCTTCGCCAACTACGAGAAGTACGAGCGTTCCGCGCCGGGCATCAGCTTGGCCAGCACGCCTTACGGTCGTGGTGACATTACCGATGCCGACGTCGCCGAAGCACAACGCATTGCGCGTGACGTTTGGGGCTTCGATGCCGGCACGTTGGCAAACGATGCCAACAGCAAGACCGAGATCGAGGAATACGCGGTCAAGCTGGATTGGAACATCACCGACGATCACCGCGCCTCCCTGCGTTACAGCAAGCTCGACCAGAATGTGTTGCGTCAACCGGGTATCGGCAACGGTTCGATTTCGTTGAGCACCCAGTGGTATGACCACGTCAAGACCTTCGAAAGCTGGGTTGGTCAGGTCTACAGCGACTGGACAGACAACTTCTCGACCGAGTTCAAGCTTTCTTACCGCGACTATGTGGCCAACCGCGCAACCTTTGCCGACCTGCCATCGATCCGTGTGGACATTGGTAACCAAGGCTTGCTGTTCGGTACCGAGGTCAACAGCCACACTAACATTGTGGATACAACCGAGAAGAACCTCTTCTTCGCCGGCACCTACTACGCGGGTGATCACGCGCTGAAGTTCGGTGTGGACTACGCAGAAAACGACATTCTCAACTTCTACGGTCGCGACCTTTACGGCTCGTATACGTTTGCGTCTTTACAGGATTTCGCCAACGGCACGCCGTCGAACTACAGCGTGCGCACGCCGCGCCCAGGCCGTGGTTACGACGACATCCCAGCCGCCTACGTCTTCAAAAACACCGGCCTGTTCCTGCAGGACAACTGGTACGTCAATTCGAACCTGAGCATGATGTTCGGTGTGCGTTTGGATGCTCCGGACTTCGATCGTGAGCCGCTGTATAACGAAACCATCCAACAGATGTATGGTTACGACAACCGCGTCACGATCGATGCCAAGCTCTGGCAGCCGCGCTTTGGCTTCAACTACACCTTCGACGCCGAGCGCTCGACCCAGCTGCGTGGTGGTGTGGGCCTGTTCCAAGGCACAGCACCGAACGTCTGGATGGCAGGTGCCTTCCAGAACACGGGCTTGAACTTCATCTCCTACAGCGAGCGTGGCAATCTCGGGCCTATTTTCAGCCCGGGCGTGAATCCTCCTTATGTTCCAAGCGGCCCGGGTTCCACCCCGCGTCTGCGCGTGGACTTGATGGAGCCGGGCTTAGCCATTCCTTCAGTGTGGAAGGCCAACTTGGCGTTTGATCACGAGCTGCCGTGGTATGGCGTCGTGGCGTCGGCCGAGTTGCTGGTGCTCAACACCAAGAACGACATCTACTTTGAGTCGCTCGATCTGGGTGCGCCAACGTGGCAGGGTCAGGATGGCCGCATGATTTACTGGAACGCCAATGGCCTCGATCCGTCACGTGTCGACGGCAACCGAGGTATTCAAAACGGTCGTTTTGGGGCTGGCAACCGTGCTAACCGTCCGAGCAACATCGACCAAGTGATGCTGGCACGCAACACCGGCAAGGGTGCAAGCAAGGCCTTGACTCTGGCCCTGTCCAAGCCGATGCAGATGGATGACAACTGGGCTTGGACGCTCGGTTACACCTACACGGATGCCACTCAGGTCAGCCCGATGGCCAGCTCGCAGAACACATCGAACTGGAACGGTACCCCGATCTATCAGGTCAACGAGAACGTGTCAGGCACCTCGCGCTACGCTATTCGTGATCGCTTCACGGGCGTGCTGACGTACTCCAATACCTTCTTCGGTGATAACCGCACCACGTTTGGTATGTTCTACGAAGGCCGTTCCGGCTTGCCTGTCAGCTACATCTACTACAACGACATCAACGGTGATGGTGCTAACACCAACGACTTGTTCTACGTGCCCAATGGCCGTGGCGACGTGTTGTTCACTGGCGGTGCCGCGATGGAAGATGCTTTCTTCACGTGGCTCGAGCAGAACCCGGATGTGGCGCGCTTTGCCGGCCAAGTGGCACCTGCCAACAGCGGTCGCTCGAAGTGGGTCAACAACTTCGATCTGCGTGTCTCGCAGCAGGTTCCAGCCTTCTTCGAAGGTCACAAGGCTGAGTTGACCTTGGATCTGATGAACGTCGGTAACTTGCTCAACAAGAAGTGGGGCCTGATTGAAGACTACGGCTTCTATCAGACCATGCGTATCGCCAACTATGCGGGCATCGACCCGGCTACTGGCAAGTACGTCTACAACTTCAGTGGTAGCACCGATAGCCAAGGTATCCAGGAAAACAACAACGACAAGGGCAACACCGGTGTGTCGCGCTGGTCGGTGATGGCAACCTTTAAGTACAGCTTCTGATCCGATAACGGTTCAAGCTTGAATGTTTGGCGGCCAGGGGAAACCTTGGCCGCTTTTTTTGTGCCAGAAAATCTGTGATTTCGACACTACATCGGCGCGTTCCTGAGCGTGCACTTGTGTCTCCCGCGTTCAGTGAGCGCTTGTCTATGCGTTTTCGCGGATTCCGGTGGACGTGCATCGGGTCGGCCAGTATCATTTCTACTCGCCCTGACCCTCACATCCTGCTTGCCGCTCACCAGATACTATTGGTAGCGCGGCTCTTCGGGTGTGCGCCGAACGTGATGTTCGACGCGTGGGGGTTTCCCCAACCAAGAGGCGAGTCCTGTGTCAACAACTGCGATCCTTGCGCTGGCCGATGGAACCGTATTCCACGGAACCTCTATCGGTGCGGCCGGCCTGCGCGCCGGCGAAATCGTTTTCAATACCGCGATGGGTGGTTTTCAGGAGGTTCTAACCGATCCTGCCTGTTCCCGTCAGATTGTCAGTTTTACCTATCCGCACATCGGCAACATCGGCTGCACTCCGCTGGATGATGAAAGCAACAGCGTCCATGCCGCTGGTCTCGTTGTGCGTGAGATACCTACGCCGGCCAGCAATTGGCGTAGCGAAATGGATATGTGCGAATGGCTGATCACACGCGATGTGGTGGCAATCGCAGAGATCGATACGCGCAAGCTGACCCATATCCTGCGAGAGCGCGGTACTCAGTCGGCCTGTCTGATGGGCGGCACGGCTGCCGATGCGGCGACGGCACTGGCCGCAGCGCGGGCCTATCGCAGCCATGACGGTCTCGATCTTGTCACCGATGTTACGTGTGCGGCGCCAGCTGAGTGGACGCAAGCGAGTGCACAAAGCGAGGTCCAAACGTCGGCGACACGTTTTCATGTCGTTGTGCTCGACTTCGGCGTCCGGCGCAGTGACCTGCGGACACTGGTTGATCACGGTTGCCGTGTCACGCTTCTGCCAGCGAACAGTTCGGTCAGCCAAGTGCTGGCCTTGCAGCCTGATGGTGTGTTTTTTTCCGATGGGCCGGGTGACCCACGCGGCTGTGACTGGGCCACGGCGATGACGCGTGAGCTGTTGGCCAAGGACATCCCGTGTTTTGGCAATGGCCTCGGACACCAATTGCTGGCGCTGGCCGCGGGTGCGCAGATTGTGCGCTTGCCGCACGGTCATCATGGCGGCAACCATCCGGTGCGTGATTTGATTAGCCGGCGGGTCGAAATTGTTTCGCAGCGTCTGAACTTTGCAGTGGACGCTGCCAGTTTGCCCCCGAACCTGCGCGCGACCCATAGCTCACTGTTCGATGACAGCAATCAAGGCTTCGAGGCGGGTGATGCCCCCGTGTTCGCCTTTCAAGGACATCTTGCAGCCAATAACGGGCCATTGCGGCGTTTCGTCCAAGCGATGGGCGGCGCCCAAGGCGGCCAGGTCGCCTGAAACGCTCCGCACGCAGAGCGGCCACTGACAGCCAATACAACCGACTTTCCCGCCGATCAAGAATCGGCATAACGGGAGCACTGACATGCCAAAACGCAACGACCTTAAAAGCATACTCATCATTGGCGCTGGCCCGATCGTCATCGGTCAGGCTTGCGAGTTCGACTACTCCGGAGCCCAGGCCTGCAAGGCGCTCAAGGCTGAGGGATTCCGCACCATTCTGGTCAACTCAAACCCGGCCACGATCATGACCGACCCGGAAACGGCGGACGCGGTCTACATCGAGCCGATCAATTGGCAGACGGTCGAAAAGATCATCGCCAAAGAACGGCCTGACGCTGTGCTTGCCACGATGGGTGGTCAGACTGCGCTCAACTGTGCCCTGGATCTGGCTGACAACGGCGTGCTTGAAAAATACGGTGTCGAGATGATCGGCGCGCGCCGGGAAGCAATTCGGACGGCGGAAGACCGTGAGTTATTTCGTCGCGCGATGGACGAAATCGGTTTGGAAAGCCCGAAATCAGAAACCGCCCACAGCTACGAAGAGGCCGTCCTCGCGCAGGCCAAGGTGGGCTATCCAACCATCATCCGGCCGTCCTTTACTTTGGGTGGAAGCGGTGGCGGCATTGCCTACAACGTGGAAGAGTTTGAGGCCATCGTAAAGCGTGGGTTGGAACTTTCGCCAACGCGTGAGGTTTTGATCGAGGAGTCGGTGCTGGGTTGGAAAGAACTGGAGATGGAGGTGATCCGCGACAGCGCAGATAACTGCCTCATCGTCTGTTCAATCGAAAACTTCGACCCGATGGGCGTACATACTGGCGATAGCATTACCGTAGCGCCCGCGCAAACTCTGGCTGCGGGAGAGTATCGTCGTCTGTGTGAAGCCAGCATTGCGATTCTGCGCAAGGTCGGTGTCGATACCGGCGGTTCGAACGTGCAGTTTGCGATCAGCCCGGAGAACGGGCGACTGCTCGTCATTGAAATGAATCCGCGTGTGTCACGCTCCTCGGCGCTGGCGTCAAAGGCCACCGGCTTCCCGATCGCCAAGATCTCGGCCAAGCTTGCGGTCGGCTATACCTTGGACGAATTACGCAGCGAAATTACCGGTGATCGTGCTCCGGCCTCGTTCGAGCCAACAATCGACTACGTTGTCACCAAAGTGCCGCGCTTCGCTTTTGAGAAGTTTCCGCAAACCGATGCCCGATTGACGACTCAGATGAAGTCGGTGGGCGAGGTCATGGCGATTGGTCGCAGCTTTCAGGAGTCCTTGCAAAAAGCACTGCGCGGATTGGAAACGGATAAGACAGGGCTTGATCCGACCGGCCTGGATTTGGGCTCGGATGAAGACATGGTCACCTTACGCCGCCAGTTGCGTGAGCCGGGCGCTGAGCGCTTGTTCCACATCGCCGATGGTTTCCGCGCCGGGATGACGCTAGACGAAGTTCATGCGCTGTCGCAGATCGATCGCTGGTTCCTAAGACAGGTCGCCGACTTGGTGCAGGTGGAAGCCGGTGTCGAAGCAGCAGGCTTGCCGGGTCTGGATGCCGAGCGTCTACGCCGGCTCAAACGTCAGGGGTTTTCCGACGCTCGCATCGCGAAACTGGCCAATACCGACGAAGCCGCCGTGCGTGTTCTACGACACGCCTTTGGCCTGCGTCCGGTCTACAAACGCGTAGATTCTTGCGCCGGTGAGTTCGCGACCGATACCGCCTATATGTACTCCACGTATGAAGATGAGTGTGAGGCCAACCCGAGCCAGCGTGACAAGATCATGGTGCTCGGTGGCGGGCCAAATCGGATCGGGCAGGGTATCGAGTTTGATTATTGCTGTGTGCACGCAGCGCTTGCATTACGTGCCGATGGGTACGAAACCATCATGGTGAACTGCAACCCGGAAACCGTTTCGACCGATTACGACACCTCTGATCGCCTGTATTTCGAGCCCGTCACGCTGGAAGATGTGCTCGAAATTGTGGCGCTGGAAAAGCCGAAAGGTGTGATCGTGCAGTACGGCGGCCAAACGCCGCTGAAGCTGGCACGCGCCTTGGAAGCCAACGGTGTGCCCGTGATCGGGACCAGCCCGGATTCCATCGACTTGGCGGAAGACCGCGAACGCTTCCAGCATTTGATCGATCAGCTCGGTCTGCGCCAGCCACCCAATCGCACCGCTCGCACCGCCGAACAGGCACTCGCTGCGGCACGCGAGATCGGTTACCCGCTGGTGGTACGTCCGAGTTATGTGCTGGGCGGGCGCGCAATGGAAGTTGTCTATTCGGACGCTGACCTGTCGCGATATATCCGCGATGCGGTGCTGGTATCGGAGGATTCCCCGGTACTGCTCGATCACTTTCTCGACAAAGCGATCGAGGTCGACGTGGATGTCATCGCCGATGTGGACGGACAGGTTTTTATCGGCGGAATCATGCAGCACATTGAGGAGGCCGGCGTCCATTCCGGCGATTCGTCTTGCTCCTTGCCGCCGTATTCTCTGTCGCAGGAGATCCAAGACCAGATGCGTGAGCAGGTAAGCGCAATGGCGCGCGGGCTCAAGGTTGTGGGTCTAATGAATACCCAGTTCGCGATCCAAGACGGTACCGTTTATGTGCTGGAAGTGAACCCACGTGCTTCGCGTACCGTGCCTTTTGTGTCCAAAGCGACCGGTGTGCCCTTGGCCAAGATCGCAGCGCGCTGCATGGTCGGTCAGACCCTCGCGCAACAGGCGGTCGGAGATGAGGTGGTGCCTGACTACTACTCGGTCAAGGAAGCGGTATTTCCCTTTGCCAAGTTCCTCAACGTCGATCCCATTCTGGGCCCGGAAATGCGATCAACCGGCGAAGTGATGGGCGTGGGTATGACCTTTGGCGCGGCGTTTGCACGTGCGCAGGAAGGCGCCAGCATCGACACCCCGAGCAAGGGCAAGGCCTTTGTTTCTGTGCGTGATCCGGACAAGGCGCGCGTACTGCCCTTGGCTGAGGCCTTGGTTGAACATGGGTTTTCGCTGATTGCCACCGGTGGCACCGCGAAGGTACTTAACGATGCGGGTTTCACGTGCGAGCGTATCAACAAGGTGGCGGAGGGCCGCCCCCATGTCGTGGACGCGATCAAGAACGGCGAAATTGTCTACATCGTCAACACCACCGAAGGCCGTCAGGCCATCGCCGACTCCTTCTCGATTCGGCGTGGAGCGCTGCAACAGCGCCTGACCTATTCGACCACGGTGTCTGGCGCACTGGCCTTGCTTAATTCACTGGCCTATCGTGGCGAGGGCGAAGTAAGGTCACTGCAAGAATTGCACGCCACGTTGAAAAAAACTGGCAGCGGAGAATGAAATGAGAGTACCCCTGACTACACGCGGCGCGCAGCGTCTGCGCGAAGAACTGGAAAACCTGAAGTCGGTCAAGCGCCCGGAGGTGATCGCTGCGATCGCCGAAGCGCGTGCGCACGGCGATCTAAAAGAGAACGCCGAATACCATGCTGCACGCGAGCAACAAGGTTTTATCGAAGGTCGCATCCAGCAGCTGGAAAGCTCCTTGTCACATGCGGAATTGATCGACGTGAGCAAACTCAATGTCGGCAGTCGTATCGTGTTCGGCGCCACTGTCGACCTAGTCGATGAAGACGACGAGGAGGAAATCACCTATCAGATCGTGGGTGAGCTCGAGGCCGACATCAAGTTCGGACGCATCTCTGTCTCGGCCCCGATCGCGCGCGCTTTGATCGGCCGTTACGAGGGTGACAGCGTCGAAATTCAGGCGCCTGGCGGCACGCACAACTACGAGATCGTCGCTGTGCGCTACGAGGCGTGATGCGCCGCTGAGATGACTTCCGGTAATCGCGCCATCGTTTTTTGGTTGCCCCCGTGGGCATCGCTGAAACCGCAGCTGACTGCATCCATGCCAATGCATCTGATGCTGCAGCGCGCAGATCATCGGGCGCCCGAAGCAGACGAGGACGCACGCGTGGCGCGAGCCTTCGACATCCTGCCTCGGAAGACTTCCGTGGCCGCACTGACTCGTCAACTCGACGCAGGCGATGCAGGCGGATACACGTGGCTGCGAGCCGATCCCGCCAATGTGCGTCCGGATATGGCCTCCGCGCGGCTGATGGCGTGTGGTGATGAATTGGGATTGACTGCGCAAGACACCGAGGCATTGTTGCGCCCACTGAAACCCCTGTTTGGGGATGAAGGGTTTCCGATTTCTGCGCCAGTTCCCTCGCGCTGGTATCTGTCTTTGCCATCAGATGTCCAGCTGCCGATCTTCGCGCCACCAGAGGCGGTGTATGGCGATGACCTGCTCGCCTATATGCCTGAGGGGGCAGCAGGAATGCGTTGGCGGCGGTTGATGAGTGAAGCTCAGATCATCCTGCACCAGCACCCGATCAATGCGGCACGGACAAGAGCAGGGCGACTGCCAGTCAATTCACTGTGGTTTTGGGGCGCAGGCCGGTTGCCGGATCACGTGCAGAGCGCGCTTAGCCTAGCTGTCACGGATGAGCCAGTGATTGCTGCCCTGAGTCAGCGTGCTGGCCTTGGTGTCAAATCTAGGCCGGCAGAGTTTGCTATCGACGCGGCGTGGGATTCGCCCAAACGCGAGCAGTCTAGCGACGATCAGCGTGGTCAGATTTTGTTCGATTTGCGCGATCTGACAAGTTTGCAGACGCTTGATTCCCGTTGGGTATCACCCGCATTGGAGGCGGTCACACGCGGTCATGCAGATGAGCTGCAGTTGGATTTCGGCGACGGCCTGCTGCTGCGTTGGCGTGCCGCGCATCGTTGGCGGTTTTGGCGTAGACGTTTGCCGGAATGAAAGTCGATGGTTTTCCGTCGGGCCCGGTCATTCGTCGTCGCCCACTGATCGACACCGGCTCCTGGCCAGATTCTGTGCATCCGGTATTGCGGCGCGTTTATGCCATGCGCGGTGTGCGCGATGTCGCGCAGATCACGCATCGTTTAGCGGGATTGCTGCCACCGACTTCTCTGGGTGGCGTGGATCGTGCCATCGCGCTTCTGACCCACGCGATTGCGGCGAATTGGCAGATCTGCATTGTCGGAGATTTTGATTGTGATGGCGCCACGGGCACAGCGGTGGCGGTGCGTGGTTTACGCATGCTTGGAGCACAGCGGGTCACATATCGCGTGCCGCATCGCATCCGTCATGGTTATGGTCTGTCGCCGGAGTTGGTCGCCGACTTGAGTGAACCCAAACCAGACCTTTTGATCACGGTCGACAATGGGGTTTCCAGTATTGATGGCGTGGCCGCGGCGCAGGCGGCGGGAATGCGGGTGATCGTCACCGACCATCACTTGCCGGGCGCGCAGTTGCCGCAGGCAGATGCCATGTTGAATCCCAATCTGGAAGGCGATGACTTTCCAAGTAAGGCGCTGGCTGGGGTCGGCGTCATGTTTTATCTTTTGCTCGCCTTGCGCGCGCATCTGCGTGAAAAAGGTGCTTTTGGTTCTGGCAGCGGGCCGGATTTGTCGGTACTGCTCGATCTGGTTGCCTTGGGTACCGTGGCAGACATGGTGCCGCTGGATGAAAACAACCGCATCCTCGTTGCGGCTGGTTTGCGACGCATGCGCGCGGGTGCTGCACAAGCCGGAGTTCGCGCCTTGATGCAGGTGGCCGGTCGTGCCGCTGAGCGTATCGACAGCGCGGACTTGGGATTCGCCATTGGCCCACGCATCAACGCGGCCGGAAGACTGGAAGACATGGCGGTTGGGATCGAGTGCCTGCTGTCCGATGATGAAACCCAGGCTCTGCAATTGGCTACCCAATTGGATGCTATTAATCACGAGCGCCGTGCGCTGCAGGACGAGATGTTGCAGCAGGCTGAGGTCATGGCAGCATCGTGTATTGCTGCGATCCAAGCTGGGGCAGCGACTGAGCCTGCATTGTGCGTGTTTGAGCCCGATTGGCACCCCGGTGTTATCGGGCTGGTGGCCTCGCGCCTAAAAGAGCGAGTGCATCGGCCAGTAATCGCCTTTTCTCCGGGTGGCGAAGATGGCTTGCTGCGCGGTTCGGCGCGCTCCATTCCGGGCTTCCATATGCGCGATGCACTGGCTGATGTCGCGACCGCATATCCTGGCTTGATGGATCGTTTTGGTGGCCATGCGATGGCAGCAGGTTTGAGCTTAAAGCCGGAAAAACTAGACGAATTTCGTGCGGCCTTTGTCGAGCACGCTGCCAAGCGGCTGTCACCGGATGCCTTGCGTGCTGAGTTGTGGAGTGATGGCGCACTGACGGCGAGTGACTTCAGCCGTGAGCTGGCGGAGCAACTGCGCAATGGTGGACCGTGGGGCCAAGAGTTTCCCGAGCCGGTTTTCGACGATGTGTTCGATCTGGTGAGCTGGCGCGAGGTCGGCAATGGGCACTTGAAGATGCAGCTACGCCATGCCGATTCCGGCTTCATGATCGACGCTATTCAGTTCAGCGGCTTCGATGGAACGGGGCCAGCAGGGCGTTTGCATCTGGCGTTTCAGCTGGCCACTGATGATTTTCGCGATCGCCGCGGCATCCAGCTGTTGGTGCGTCATCGTGTTTCGATTGTCTAACGGCTAAGGCGTTGCGCTCTGGCGCTTAGAATGGATTTAAGGGTATGTTGCAGCGCCGCAAGAGCGTTCTCAGCGACGTGCTAATCTCCCATTCTTGCGCGCTGTTCATGCTGCGTTGATTTTGGCTGTGGGCAACAAACTTAGACGATGACTCGATCTGTGGTGCCCCACCATCCCTTGAAGCAACACAACCCTCAGGAACCCTGTGACGATGAAATACGCGCTTCGTAAAAATGCTTTGGCCATGGTGATTGGAATCAGTCTGGCCGGTGCCGCTTGGCAGGGCCCGTCGCACGCGGCAACCGCGTCGGTTGCGTCCGCCAAGATGGCGTCGACATCGCAATCGGCTGCGGTAGAAACTTATATTGTTGAGTTCGTTGAGGCCGGCTTAGTCCACTACGCGGGTGATCATGCAGGATTGGCAGCCACTGCGCCGTCCCTGACACGCAGTCGTAAGCTGAACACGCAGTCCGCTGCTGCCCGTGCCTATGATGCTTACCTGACATCGCAACGTGCCAGTTATATCAGTCAAATGGACGCCACGCTTGGGCGCAATTTGGCGGTTACTCACTCCTATTCGATCACGCTCAACGGTATTGCCGCTGACATGAGTGCTGCCGAGGCGGCGCAAGTAAGGCAGCTACCCGGCGTCAAGGCGGTTCGTCCGGCCGGGGTGGAACACATCAATAGTTACCGCAGCGCTGGATTTATCGGCGCCGACACGATTTGGGACGGGGTTAACACGCCTGATCTGGTGGGTACGCGTGGCAAAGGCATCACGGTGGGCGTCCTTGATACCGGTGCCAACTCGAGCCACCCCTCGTTTGCTAACGACGCGGCCTGTGACTTTGATGCTGCCAATCCCAAGCTGGTAGCCGTGGATTGCGGTACAAGCAGCGGTGGCCTATGTACCGGTCCGAACCCGGAAGCGGGGTCTGGTAACGGTCACGGTGTGCACACCGCAGGCACGATCGCAGGCAACACCATCGACAATACAGTCACACCTGCGCCAGCTCTGCCTGATGGTCTTTCGATGTCGGGCATTGCGCCGTGCGCGGCCATTATTTCTTACAAGGTCTGCCAGACCACTAGCTGCAGCGGTGCCCACGTTACAGCCGGTATCGAGAACGCGATCGCTGACGGCGTCGATGTGATCAACTTTTCGATCTCTGGCGGCACCAACCCGTGGGGAACCGGTGACAACGATCGTCAGTTCCTCGAAGCGGTGAATGCGGATATCTTCGTCGCGGCTTCGGCTGGTAACACCAGCCCATCAGTCACCGACCCGGTCGGCAAGGTTAACCACCGTGGGCCGTGGGTGATGAGCGTCGCTGCTTCGACCCAAGACATCATTGTTGGGCCGACTCTGTCAGCCGTTGGGCCTGGCACTCCACCACCCGACGCAATGGGCGTTCCGCTCAATACCGGTAGCACGACGCCGGCATCGGCTACACCCACGCTTAGTGGTGCTCCGTTGCGTCTTGACCCGGACAACATCGGTGGCTGCACGGCCGATGGCGGTTTTTCCGCCGACTATTTTGACGGTGCGGTTGCCGTCGTGCGACGTGGGGTGTGTCCGTTCACCGAGAAAATATCGAACGCCCATGCCGCGGGCGCGATCATGGTGGTAATTGCCAACAATCAGGCTGGCTCGATCAACATGGATACGACTGGCGCGCCAGCAGTACCGGCGTACAGTATTCTTCAAAAGTCCGGTGATGCGATTATCAGCTTCCTGACTCCCAACCCAGTGGATGGTCTCGCTGACGTCGCAGAGATTGCCGTGGGTAACACGCAGCCGGATGTGATTGCCGACTTCAGCTTCCGGGGACCGACCCCGGGGAACTTGGCCGACCTGACTAAGCCGGACATCACCGCGCCAGGTGTGGACATCTACGCGGCGAGCGACCCGGGCGGCGGCGATAATTACGAGTTCATGAGCGGCACGTCGATGTCCGGCCCGCAAATCGCCGGCGCGGCCGTATTGCTGCGCGCAGTCCATCCGGACTGGACGGTGACCGAAGTCAAATCCGCCATCCAGACCACGGCCAGCATTGGCGGGTTTATGGAAGATGGCAACACCGCGTGGGATATGGATGTGGTGGGCAGCGGCCGCGTCGATCTGCGGAAGGCTGCGCGTGCCGGCTTGACCTTGAATGAAAAGTACAAATCCTTCTTGGCCGCCAATCCCAGCGGTGGGACTATCGACATCAAAGACTTGAACTTGGCGTCAGTGCGAAACTTGAACTGCACGCCAAGCTGCACCTTTACCCGCACCGTGACCAATAAGCTGGCTACGAGCGCTACGTGGGACACATCATTCCAGACGGATGCGGGCATCAGCGCAACGGTAGATCCGGCGAGCTTCACCATTCCTGCTGCGGGTACGCAGGAGTTGACGATCACCGTCACGCCTCCGCCCGGAACAACGATGACCAATATCGGCTTTGGCTACCTACTGTTCACCGAGACCGACGACCTGTCACCACAGCAACACTTCACTGTGGCGATCAAGGGTGTCGGCGACGAGCCGGAGCCGATTGAAGAGTTCATCTTCGCAGATGGATTTGAGGCCAATTAGCCGGTCATTCTTATTCTTGACGATCGCACCTAGATAATCGGCACCGACGGTGAGACCACGACCGGCCAGCAGTTCGTTCTGGAGTGATCCATAGGTTTTCAGAAAACGCACCGGCGCGGATATTCCACGCCGGTGCGTTTTTCTTTGCGCATTGGAAAGCCCAAATGGTGTGCACCTATTGAGGTCCAGAACACTCGGTCATTCAGTGACCCTAAGATCGGATGATTTGTAGCCGATACGCCAAGCGATCAGCAAGGCGCAACAGTTCCTGAAGGGTGCCACGCGTCTTGCTTTCAGTTCATTAGCACCAAGGTGCCCAGACCGAGGAAGTTGAGGAATCCGATCACGTCGGTGCAGGTCGTCAGGACCACGCCGCCTGCGAGTGCGGGATCGAGATTCAGACGTCTGAGTGCAATCGGTGCCAGTACGCCGACCAAAGCGCCGGCGAGAAAGTTCGATAGCAGAGCAGCCCCGATCACCAGGGACAAGCCAGGGCTTCGGAACCACGCGTACGACACCACGCCCACGATGGTTCCCATGATCAAACCGTTGAGAACCGCGACCCGGAACTCTTTCCAGACCAGTTCGCGCAGGTTGGCCATGCCGATCTGACCGAGCGCCATGCCCCGGATCATGAGTGTGAGCACCTGCGTGCCGGCGTTGCCGCCCATGCCAGCCACAATGGGCATCAAGACGGCGAGCGCGACGATCTTTTCGAGTGTGCCTTCGAAACGGCCAACCACGGCCGATGCGAGGAAGGCGGTAACCATATTCACCATCAGCCACACCACGCGTCGACGCACGGCACGAGGTACGGGGCCGAACAGGTCTTCGTTCTCATCCAAGCCGGCCGCCGACAACGCATGGTGCTCGGCGTGCTCACGAATGATGTCGACGACGTCGTCGATGGTGATGCTTCCCAGCAGAATATTGTTTTCGTCCACGACCGGCGCGGTCACCCAGTCGTGGTCGGAGAATTGATTGGCGACCTCACGTTCCGACGTGCTGGCGTGGATGGGAGCCTGCTCATCATCCATCAGCTCGTTGATGGGAGCGGACGGCTCATTGGTGAGCAAGGCCGTCAGTGCCACGCGGCCGAGGTATTGATGACGTCGGCTGACCACGAAAAGATGGTCGATGTGAGTAGGCATGTCGCCACGCAGGCGCAGGTAACGCAAGACCACGTCAACGGTAGTGTCGGCGCGTACCGTCACCACGTCCGGATTCATCAGTCGGCCGGCCGAGCCTTCAGGGAACGAGAGGACTTGCTCAAGTCGATCGCGGTTCTCACGGTCCATCGACTTGAGTACTTCGTCGATGACTTGATCCGGTAAATCATCGGCTAGATCGGCCAGATCGTCGATGTCCAGATCTTCGACTGCGGCCACCAGTTCGTCGGGATCCATTTCTGCGATAAGGCTTTCACGCACGTCATCGCCGACGTGCACCAGCACCTCGCCGTCATCCTCGGGATCAACCAGACCCCAGACCACCGAGCGCTTTTGCGCCGGTAGGGATTCCAGCAGGTTTCCGATCTCCGCCGGTGACAGCGTGTTGATCAACCGTCGGATCGGGCCCAGCCGGCCACTGTCGAGCGCGTCCGACAGCATGCGCAGCTGCTGGGCGGTTTTTTCGTGGCGACGGGCGTCGGCCATCAGTGGGTTCCGGTGTGCGAGTGGTTGGATAAAGGCATGCGGCGAGGCGTATCGGATCGATGCGCGCCAGTGCGATGGCGCCGCGCGGGTAGCTCCAACAGCCAATTCGATGCTAACAGCGACGATTTTATTTCATCAAAACCTTTCCATGTTGCTCGCGTGAGCGCTATGAGCGCGGTGTCTGTCTCACCAGGTGAGATGGCTTGATGGTGTCATCGCTACTTTCTGAGGCGGGGTGATGGCGATGACAGGTTCCAGTGGTGTATGTCGTGAAGCCGGTGAACGTGCGTTGGCCATGACTGAGGGTCGCCCCTCGCGTGATGCAGGCTTGCTGGCAGCACGCCTGCAAAGCCATTACAGCAACCGCATTTCCGGCGCCTTTACGGTGCCCGGGCAGGCCGGTCAGTTTCAGCCGATTCCGTGGGATGTGCCGGAGTCGCTGCGCAACGCCTTGCAACAACGTGGCATCGAACGTCTGTATTCGCATCAGGCCGAGGCGTGGGCGGCCACACAGCGTGGCGAACATCTGGTGATTGCCACCCCGACCGCCAGCGGGAAATCCTTGTGTTACACCTTGCCGATACTCAGCGCTGCGATTACCGGCAGTGCCAATGGTGCCGCATCCAAGGCCTTGTTTCTTTTTCCCACCAAAGCCTTGGCGCAGGATCAGGTGGCTGAATTACTCGAAATAAATCGCGCAGGAAATCTCGGCGTACGCGCTTACACGTTTGATGGTGACACGCCCGGCGATGCGCGCCAAGCCGTACGTTTGCATGGCGAAATAGTGGTCAGTAATCCGGACATGCTGCATCAGGCGATCTTGCCGCACCATACTAAATGGGCGCAGTTGTTTGAGAATCTGCGCTATGTGGTGATTGATGAAATCCACGGCTATCGCGGCGTGTTCGGCAGCCACGTCACCAATGTGTTGCGCCGGCTTCAGCGCATTTGTGCGTTCTACGGCTCCAAGCCACAGTTCATCATGTGCTCGGCGACCATCGGCAACCCACAGCAGCACGCAGAGGCTTTGGTTGAGCAATCCGTTCACCTCATCAATGAATCGGGCGCACCCACGGGTGAGCGCCATGTGCTGCTGTGGAATCCACCGGTAGTCAATCCGGATCTCGGCTTGCGTGCTTCAGCGCGTTCACAGAGCAATCGTATCGCCCGCATTGCGATCAAAGCCGGCTTGAAGACGCTGGTGTTCGCGCAAAGCCGCTTGATGGTGGAAGTGCTGACCAAGTATCTCAAAGACGTATTCGATCACGATCCGCGCAAGCCGGCGCGCATTCGTGCATACCGTGGTGGTTATCTGCCAAATGAGCGGCGCGAGGCGGAAAAGGCCATGCGCGCTGGACATGTCGATGGCATCGTCAGTACCTCGGCGCTGGAGCTGGGAGTGGATATCGGCGCGCTCGATGTGGTGGTGCTCAATGGGTATCCGGGCAGTGTCGCTGCGACTTGGCAGCGTTTTGGACGCGCTGGTCGACGCAGTAAGCCTGCGCTGGGTGTTCTGGTTGCCAGCAGTCAGCCACTGGATCAGTACGTGGTGCGGCATCCGGATTTCTTTGCCGCAGCGACCCCCGAGCACGCGCGCATCGCACCCGATCAAGCCCTGATCTTGTTCGACCACATCCGGTGCGCGGCGTTTGAGCTGGCCTTCCTTGACGGTGAGTGTTTCGGGCCGGTCGATCCGACGGTGTATCTGGAAGCCTTGGCTGAGTCCGGAGTGGTGCATCGTGAAGGTGAGCGCTGGGAATGGGTCGCCGACAGCTATCCGGCCAATGCGGTGAGCTTGCGCTCGGTTGCCGATGGCAACTTTGTCGTAGTGGATCGCAGCGATGGCAAGCAGCAGATCATCGCGGAGGTCGATTATTCCGCGGCTGCGCTGACCTTGTACGAAGGCGCGATTCACATGGTGCAGTCCGTGCCTTATCAGGTCGAACGGCTCGACTGGGAAGGCCGCAAGGCCTATGTCACCCGCACCTTTGTCGATTACTACACCGACAGCATCGACTACACCCGCTTGAAGGTATTGGAGCGCTTTGATGGCGATGTTGCCGGTCGTGGTGACTGTCGACACGGGGAGGTGCACGTGGTGCGTCGCGTTGCCGGCTATAAGAAAATCCGCTACTACAGCCATGAAAATATCGGTTACGGTCCGGTCAACCTGCCTGATCAGGAGCTTCACACCAGCGCGTTGTGGTGGCAATTGTCACAGGATGCGTTATTGCGAGAGTTTGGTAGCCGGCAGGATGCCCTTGATGGCTTTCTCGGTGCCGCGTATGCGCTGCACATCGTAGCAACGGTGGCCGTGATGGCCGATGCGCGTGACCTGCAGAAGCTCGTGGGTGATGGCGATGGCGCATGGTTCGCTACACCAGATCAATCAGGTCGGGGTCGTGTGCAGGGCACTGACGCCGATATCGACATTGAGCAGCAGCCACGTTTTGTCCCAACCGTGTACTTGTATGACAACTTTCCGGGTGGAATCGGCCTATCCGAACCGCTGTGGCGACGACAGGCCGAATTGGTTGAACGCGCGGTGGAACTGGTGCAGCACTGCGACTGCAAGGTTGGCTGCCCGGCCTGTGTCGGGCCGGTATTGGCGGCACAGGAAGACCACGCAGAAAACACACCGAAGCAACTGGCCGCCACCGTGCTGCGCTTGTTCAAGCGCGCAAGCGTGTGTGTCAATGAGGCTGAGGTATCGATATGAGCCTCAGCTTGGAGCGCTTGCGACAGCTGCGCACGCAGGCCGGACAGACAGTGCCGGGGACTGCGTCGATTAGCCCGGTTTTGACTGATCAGCGGGTAGGGCGCGAGACCCACCGGGGTGTCGCAACAAACAGTACGGAAACGCTACAGCGGCTGCTGGCGCGACGCGCCCGTGGCACGAGTGCCGCATCCGCTCTGCGTGCAAGTAGCGACGAACATGAGCGGGTTCTTCCGGGTAGCGAGATTGCGCCCGGCCTGTGGCTGATCGAAAGCTTCTTGCCACAGACCATCCCGAGCGAGCCGCTGTCACTGGGGTTTGCCAAGCGTCCCGGCGAGGCCGTCGAACCAAGTCAACTGCTGTTCTTCGACACCGAAACCACCGGTTTGAGTGGTGGCACCGGCACACGTGCCTTCATGATCGGAGCTGCAGATTGGTGGCGCGACGATGACGGCCACAGTGGCGTGCGTGTACGCCAGTTGCTGATAGCCAATCTGACCGCAGAAACGACGATGCTGCGGACGTTTTCCACGTGGCTTGGCCCCGATACCGTACTGTCGAGTTACAACGGACGTTGCTACGACGCGCCGCTGCTCAAGACGCGTTATCGACTGGCCCGCCAGACCGAGCCATTAACACCCTTGGATCACGTCGACCTCTTGTTTCCTAGCCGCCGTCGTTGGCGCGGGCGCTGGGAAAACTGCCGGTTGGCTACGATCGAGCGTCAGGTGCTCGGTGTCGTGCGTGAACATGATCTGCCGGGTAGTGAGGCTCCCGCCGCATGGCTGGGCTATCTGCGCGGTGGCAGCGCTGCAAACTTGCGCCGCGTTGTGCACCACAACCATCAGGATGTGGTGAGCTTAGCGCAGCTGTTGTTGCGTCTGGTCGAGGCCAACGCTGCCGATCAGTCAACGACTGCGGATTTGCTGGGCGCATCGTGCTGAACGCGGGTACCACGTCGGCTTGATCGCACCGCTTCGACCTCGATACGAAGTTGTACGAGTTCGCCCACTGCGGCGCGATGCGCCTTCATGCCGAAATCGGAACGATTCAGGGAAGCCGTGGCTGAAAAGCCAAGCGTTCGCCGCATTGTCCAAGCGCTGCGCGCCATCCGATTGAGCGTGACATCCAGTGTGACCGGTCGCTCCAGCCCGCGCAGGCTTAAGACGCCGTGGACCCTCGCTGTCGTATCAGTCAGTGGCTCCACCGTGCTTGAAACAAAGCGAGCGGTGGGATGCCCGGCCACATCGAGATAGTCGCGCCGTCCTATCCGTGTATTGAAGTCGGCATCACCCAGATCCAAGGTCGCCAGCTCAATCGTCACTTCAAGGCTTGATTGAGCCCAGTCATCAGAGTCAAACCACAGCGTGCCAGTCGGCTGCGAAAAGCTGCCGATCATCTTTGAATAGCCGTCATGGTCGACGAAAAACGCGATGCGTGAATGGAGCGGATCGAGTCGATACGCGACGGGGGCGGCGCTAGCGGTCGGGCTGGCGGTGGCCAATGCCAGCAACAGCATGACGCGATAGAGCAGGGTTCGATATACGCTCATTGATGCCTACACACGAATCGGTTTCATCATGCTATGGCATTTGGCCCCGGCGTGTCTGGCCATACCTCGCTGCGAGTTCAGTCGTATGATGAGTTCTGCGGTGCAGCGCAAGTGAGCTTTGTAGGCTTGGCGACCGGCACAGTGATCAGGATGGGAGAACAGCATCATGGCAGCGCAGCCGACAGGGATTCGTGTCTTCGACGAGCACGATCGTTTCAATCGTTTCGATTCGGCATTGGGGCCGATTACTCTGGCTGCGAGTGAACGCGGTTTGCGTGGCCTTTGGTTCGACGGTCAGCATCATTTTCCCGAGTTGCCAGATCGATCGTTCAGTCCTCGCGATACCCTGCTGCGGGAGGCGGAAAAACAACTGGGCGACTATTTTTCCGGTAAGCGCAAAGTGTTCGACCTGCCGCTGGATTTCACTCGCGGAACTCCATTTCAGCAATCCATCTGGCAGGCACTGACCCGACAACCTTTCGGTGTCACTACCACCTACGGCGAACTAGCAAACCGGATTGGCCGCGCCAACGCCGTGCGCGCTGTGGGTGCCGCGATTGGACGCAATCCCATCAGTGTGATCGTGCCGTGTCATCGCGTAGTGGGCTCGGACGGTTCTTTGACTGGCTACGCCGGTGGACTGGAACGCAAGATTCAACTGTTACGCCTTGAGGGCGCCGCGTTCTCGGCCTAGCGAGCTTAAAGAACAGTCGGAAAAATGCGCGGTCGCACTGTGATTTTGCTACTTGGCGCCTTTGAGCGTTGCGGCGCGTGGCTTCTTCGGCTTGGGTAGAGGCATCAACGCTGCTGTCTCGACGATTAGCCGTGAGATTAGCTCGGAGTCATCCAGCAACTCGTCCGCCACAACACAGGGCTTTGCACCTGGATAGGGTGCTTGCTTAGGCAAACCTGGCGCTAGTGCTGCGGCAGCGGCGGAGGGTTTTACGAAAAAGCTGTTGTCGCAGGCCAAGGCCACGAGCTTGCCGTCAAGGTAGAAGCTGTACTCGCCAAACATCTTCTTGTAGTCGAGTCGATCACCCAGGCCGAGCTGCTCGACGACGTAGTCAACGAATGTCAGGTCAGTTGCCATGGCTTTCCCTGCTATCGAACGTCAAAAGGCGAGGTGTCTTGTGTGGCGCTCGTGCGTATGTTTATTGCTGTAGTTTTGAATGGCCAGATCCGCTTACAAGACAAATATCCAAGCAAGGCGGACCAGAACAAAAGCGCGAAGATCAGGACGCTGCCAAATACGCCGGACGCTCCACCATCCGGGAAGATCAAATACATGGGCAGGTAGTCGATTAGAAAGAGGCCCAGCAGGCCGGGCGCCATGATGATGTAGCCGGGTATGTACAGCACGCCACCCATAAGCGTGGCTCCGTAAACTGAAGAAACCATCGCGCCCGTCAGTAGCAAAAGGCACGCCGTTATCCAGAGTGCCAGTGCTGATCCGAAGCCAAAGAGCAGGTGCTTCATCACGTGGAGTTGGGTAGTCCGTTTGGACACAAGCGCTAGCTCATTACTCCTGCACCTCACTCAACGCGATGCCCAATGCTTTCGCTACACCCTCGCCGTATGCCGGGTCGGCTTTCAGACAGTTGCGGACGTGGCGCTTCCGGACTTGGTCATCGACACTCGCCAATTCGGCGGCGGTGTTCTCGAACAGCAGTTGTTGCTTCGGTGGAGTCAAAAGTCGGAACAAGTTGCCAGGCTGGGTGTAGTAGTCATCGTCGTCTTCGCGGTAGTTCCAGTGATCAGCCGCGCCCGAGAGTTCCAAGGGTGGCTCTTTGATTTCCGGGTTGTCTTGCCACAAGCCAAGACTGTTGGGTTCGTAGGCTTTAGTGCTTCCGTAGTTGCCATCAACGCGCATCGCGCCATCGCGGTGATAGCTGGATACGGGACAGCGCGGCTTGTTCACCGGGATCTGCGAGTGGTTGACGCCCAAGCGATAGCGCTGAGTGTCGCCATACGAAAACAGGCGCCCCTGCAGCATTTTGTCCGGTGAAAAGCCGATGCCAGGCACGATGCTCGCGGGGTTGAAGGCAGCTTGTTCTACGTCTGCAAAGTAGTTGTCCGGGTTGCGGTTCAGCTCAAACACGCCGACATCGATGAGTGGGTAATCTCCGTGCGGCCATACCTTGGACAGGTCGAAAGGATGGAAGCGGTAATCTGCTGCATCCTTCTCCGGCATGATTTGCACTTTGAGTGCCCAGCGCGGGAAATCACCGCGTTCGATGGCTTCGTAAAGGTCGCGCTGATGGCTCTCGCGATCCCTGCCTACAATCGCTGCGGCCTCGGCGTTGCTGAGGTTCTCGATACCCTGCAGGGTTCTGAAGTGGAACTTGACCCAGAAACGCTCATTGTTGGCGTTGATGAAGCTGAAGGTGTGACTGCCGAAACCGTGCATGTGACGGTAGGTGCGGGGGATGCCACGGTCGCTCATCAACACGGTGATCTGGTGCAGTGCCTCAGGTAGCAGTGTCCAGTAATCCCAGTTGGTCTGGGCGCTGCGCATGTTGGTGCGGGGGTCGCGCTTCACCGCGTGGTTGAGATCAGGAAACTTGAGCGGATCACGCATGAAGAAGACAGGGGTGTTGTTGCCCACCAAGTCCCAGTTGCCTTCTTCCGTGTAGAACTTGAGCGCAAACCCTCGGATATCGCGCTCGGCATCGGCCGCGCCACGCTCGCCCGCGACGGTCGAAAACCGAGCAAACATCTCCGTTTTCTTGCCGACTTCAGAGAAAACTTTCGCTTTGGTGTACGTGGTGATGTCATGTGTCACGGTAAAGGTTCCGAATGCACCGGAACCCTTGGCGTGCATACGCCGCTCGGGAATGACCTCGCGATCGAAGTGAGCCAGCTTTTCAAGAAACCAGAAGTCCTGCAACAGCATTGGCCCACGCGGGCCTGCCGTCATGACGTTTTGGTTGTCGGCTACAGGACAGCCATTGGTGGTAGTCAGTTTTCCCTTCTTGTCACTCATTGGGTTTATCGCCTGTTGAAGTGTGCCGAACTGTTAAAAATTAGCATATACCTTTAGTAAGTAGCATATACCTGAGTGGCTACAGAATGCGGCCTCGGTTAGACAGCGCTACAACGCCTACGACGCGAGATTCATGCCCAATGAATACAGGCGCAGCATGGTTATTCAGTGCGATGGCTTGTCCGGCGGGTGTGAGTTGCCACGCTCCTCTAAGGCTAGTTTGGCCAGTGATAGCAGTCTTTCGGCAGAAGGAGCCTTGAGACGCTGGTGAAATGCGGAGAGGGTGGCTTCGCGGTCGAGGGCATGGGTGTTGGCGAGGGTTTCGGCGAGGGCGTGGCCGAGGCTGTCGAATATCAGGCCATAGGCCACGGCATGCACCAAGCCGCCACTCAGAGTGCCAATGCCGGGAAAAGCTTTAAGCGCGTTGCCGACGACGGCGAGTGTGATGGAACTGCCGGTACGCATCAGGCCACCGGCACGTGAGAGGAGGTCATCGACATCCACGTCACGTGGACGCAAACCGTGTATCTGGCAAAGCTCCCGGGTCAATGCAGTAGCGAGTGCACCTTGAATAACAATATCCGTGCCAGGTGCAACGGCGGCCAATGCGCCGATGACGGCGCGACGCGTGTATTTGTCGACGGTTTTATTGCTGCGCTCTTTTTGCAGGCGACGCTCACCGTCGGACAGGCGCTCATCCACATGCGACAACAAAGCGGCTTCACGGCCCGGCTCGAGCGTTTGTGCCCCACTTCGTGCCAGCTTTTCTATGACACGCTGCAGTGCGCCAATGCGCGCTGGGGCTTCGCGCAGGGTCATTTCTTGGCGACCATCAGGATATTCACGTAGGACTTCTTCTTCGTGGCCGGCAGATACCGCGACGACTTGGGCTTGGAGTTCAGCCGCGTGGTGCCGCAGGCGTGAGGTCAGTTGTTCCAGTTCGGCGGCATCGTAGCGGTCGGATTTGTTGAGTGCGATGACGATGGGGCGACCGAAACGGGACAGCGCCTGCAATTCGATGGATTGGCTGCGTGAGAGATCGCCGTCAACGACGTAGATCAAGGCGTGCGAACGGGCGGCTTCGGTTTGAGCTAGCGCCAGATGTTCGGTATCGCTGGCTTCCGCGCTGCCGGGGACATCGGCGATGTCGAGGCGACTGCCATCAGGCAGAATGCCGCGATGGTGGGTGATCTGGGTCGTCGTGCCACCCACCACGCCCACTGCTGCGGCCGTTTTTGGTGCCAATGCGCGCAGTAGGCTGCTCTTGCCCGTGGAAACATGACCAAACAGGCAAATGTGGACAGCACCGTCGGCGCGGCGGCGGTCAAGTTCGGTCAATTCGCTGCGGGCCTCGAAGGCTTCCGGCGCCGCTTCGCCGATATGTTCGATGCGCTGCTCCAAATCAGCTCGATCCAATGGCGTGACCTGCGCCCGACGCGGTCGCGCAGGCCGTAACAGGCGCCATATCAGCCAGCCTGCAAACGCCAGCAGAGCGGCCAATGCAATTAGAAAAGCCATGCCCACCCATTCCGGCCAAGCTTGCAGTCGCGCCCACACCGACAGTGCTGACTCGGTCGCCCGCAGCAAGGTCAAAAACAGCATCGCCACACCCAATACGAGTGCGATGGCAATGATGAGGCGCACAGGTTGGCTAGGGCGTGGCATGGCGGAGACGGCGCAGGGGTATATCAGCAATGTACCGCATGCGGCGATGGCTTTTAATCGTCTTAATGGATGAATCACGCCTGCGGGTCGTGCGAGGATAGGGCGGCAGCGATAGTGGAGGGCAGGGGATGCTGTTACGAAGATATTGGGGCGCGTGGGTTTTGTGTCTGTTGCTGGTGTTCAATGTCCAGGCAATGGAGGTGCCGCTGGCTCCGCGTTTTGATGTGATGACAGCCGCGAATGGTTTGCCCTCAAGCCAGGTATATGTATTGGCTGAAGATCAGGCCGGCTATTTGTGGGCCGGCACGCAAGATGGCTTGGCACGTTACGACGGCGTCGATTTCACTGTTTACCGCCATGCGGTGGACGATGACACGACGCTGGAAGCCAATTCGGTCCAAGTGCTGCATGTGGATGCCCAAGATCGTATTTGGGTTGGTACAGAAGGCGGCGGTGTCGCCATGCTGGATGCGGACCGTCGTCAGTTTCGGCGATATTCTCCGCGCACCGATCCGCGGTTTTTACTCAACGACGTTTGGGCCATCGCCTCCGAACCTGATGGTGTGGCTTGGATAGGCGGATATGGCGGCGGCTTGTACCGGCTCGATACCCGCAGCAACGACTTGCAGGTGTTTCGCGCTGATTCGGAAGCTAATGGGCTGCCATCCGATCACATCCTCGAGTTGGTTGTGATGGGGGATGGGCGTCTGTTGATCGCTACAAGTAATGGTTTGGCGATTTTGAATCAGGGCGTTTTCGAGGCGGTTCCACCATTCCAACATCCGCGTCCTGGCAAGGTGATGAGTTTGTTCCCGCAGCCTGACGGGTCGGTCTGGGTCGGCACACAAGGCGATTTCGAGCGCTTGGTAGACGGGCGATTCGAATCGGTTTTCGAAGAGAAAGTCAGTCGAAAATTAGTTGCCGCAGGTGTGCTGAAGGCGGCGGTTGATCGGCACGGGAATTATTGGTTGGGTACTCGCGCCGGGCTCAGATATGTGCGTGATGGTCAGGTACATGACTTTGCTGAATACGCCTCCTTGCCGGGCGACGAGATGGTGTTGGATATTTTGGAAGATCATGAGGGTGGATTGTGGGTTGCGTTGCGCAATATCGGCTTGTTGCGGTTGTCCCCTGATTGGACAAACTTCGCGGTGCTCCGCGCCGGCAAACGCGAGCGTGGCGGTTTGCACAGCAACGCCATTTCAAGCAGTGCGGAGGACGGCGAGGGCGGTTTGTGGCTGCTTCACCGCGATGGTGCGCTTGAGCATGTGGCTGCTGGTGGCTCGATAACTCGATATTTGGAGGATGGCCCTAGGCAGTTAACGGCGCAGTACGCGGCGTCGGTTCTTGCGCGCGCCGATGGAAAGATCTGGTTGGGCCACGTGTACGGCTTGAGGCTGTTTGATCCGGCCAGTGGCCAACTGCAGGTATGGCGGCCAGATCACGAGCATGATCCCACCCCGGTTGGCGTAGTGGATCATCTGTTGTCCGATGCTGACGGCAACTTATGGCTGTCGTCCTACGGCGGCGGCGTGCAATGGCGTGATGCGCACGGCAAAGTTCTTCGCACGTGGCGCAGCGGGGATGCGGAAGGTTTACCAGCGGGCTCGCTTGAGGCCATGCGCTTCGGGCCGGATGGGCGACTTTGGTTGTCTGGAGACTTCGGCGTACTTCGGCTGGACTCAAACGGCGAGAACTTTGAGGCGGTTACCGGGATCGAGCCGGGTCGCATCATGGGGATCGCCTTCGCCGGCGATGGTGATCTGTGGTTAGCGCGTCTGGGCGCCGTCGAGCGCTATGCCGTAAGTGGCCGTGCGGCTGACCTACGCGAGCGAGTCGGCCAGGCGCAAGGCTTGCCGGCGATGGAAGTGGGCGGCGTACTAATCGATGCGTCCGGCGACGTATGGCTGACCTCCTTACGGGGCTTGTGGCGCTATTCACTTGATAACGCGAGCTTGATGCACTTTGGGGTGAGCGACGGACTGCCAAGCGAAGAGTTCAACGTGACTGCGCCTATGCAGACGCGAAACGGTGTGGTCGTAGCCTTAACCAAACGGGGTGTCGTCGTGTTCGATCCCGCTCATATCGAGCAAAGTCGGACCGAACCACGGCTGGCGCTGCAGGGTGTTTCCTTGCTTCGACCGGATGGGCGTGTCGAGTCCTTGGCGCAAGAGTCAGTGCAGATGAATTGGCTCGATCGAGAGTTGTCGGTCAGCGCGCGTTTTCTGTCGTTCGCGGATGCACCATCGAACCGATATCGCTTTCGACTGCGTGGATTTGAAAACCGTTGGGTGGATGTGGGCTCACGTGGAGAACGTGTATTCAGCCAATTGCCGCCTGGCAAATATCAACTGGAAATTGTGGGTGGGAATGCCTCGAACGTCTGGTCGCCGGTGCCCTTGCGAGTGGGCGTTGATGTGGCGGGGCCGTGGTGGCAAAGCGTGCAGGCCAATATCGCCTTTGTCCTATTCGGGCTGTTGCTGGCCGGATTTGGCGTACTGAGTTACCGCCAGCGCTTGAGACGCCAACATCGCTTTGAATTAGCTGAGCATCAGCTTGACTGGGCGGTACGCGCGTCCGAGGCAAAAAGCAGCTTCTTAGCCAATATGGGGCACGAGATTCGTACGCCGATGACGGGCGTACTTGGCATGGCCGAGTTATTGTTGAAATCGCCACTGGATGAGCGTCAGCGTGGCTATGTAGAAGCTATCCAGCGCTCCGGTGATCTCATGCTGCGACTGGTGAACGATGCGCTTGATCTCGCGCGGATCGAAGCTGGCAAATTGAGTTTGGCGAGCGACGTATTTGATTTGCACGCGCTGTTTGGGCAGGTCGAACAGATGATGCGGCCGCTAGCAGATCGCAAGGCGCTGGACTTGCACGTGGTATTTGAGCCGGATGCGCCGAGGTGGGTGCGTGGCGACGGTCAGCGTGTTCATCAGATCTTGCTGAACCTAGTTAGCAATGCGGTCAAATTTACCGAGGTCGGTGAGGTCGAGTTGCGCTTGGCCAGCACGCCTGATGGGATTGCGGTGTCCGTGCGCGATACCGGCCCTGGGCTGGATACGGAGCAGCAAGCGCGCTTGTTCCGGCGCTTTGAGCAAGCAGACGGAGAATTAACCGCGCGTCGGCATGGCGGCAGTGGTCTTGGACTCGCGATATGCCGCGAACTGGTATTGGCGATGGGCGGGCGTATCGACGTGCACAGTACGCCAAATCAAGGCACAACGTTCCACTTCCAAGTGCCCTTGGCGGTAGCGCAGCCACCGAAAACGCGCACGGTCGCGGAGGGCACAGTGGATTGTTGCGACATCTTGCTGGTGGAGGACGATGAAACCGTCGCGCAGGTCATTGTCGCCTTGCTCGTGTCACTCGGTCATCGTGTGGTGCATGCACCGCATGGGCTTGCGGCCTTGACGGAGCTGCAGCGCAATAATTTCTCTCTGGTGTTTTTAGACCTTGACCTGCCGGGCTTGAACGGCTTCGAGGTCGCTCGACTGATGCGGCTAGACCGCGAGTTCTTGCCTGTTGTGGCATTGACGGCGCGCTCGGATGCGGCGGATGAGGAGCGTGCCAAGCAGGTTGGGATGTCGGGCTTTCTTCGCAAGCCGGTACGTAGTTCTGATCTGGATGCGACGATCCGGCGATTTGCGGGATCGGCTGAGGCAAAGCGATAGCAAACCTGAAACAGGCGGCTTATCAGCGCGTCAGATCGCCGGACGACTCAGGCTGGTAAGAAATCGCCGCGACGCGGACACGTAATGGGCGACCGTCCGGTGCAAGCCAGTCAATGCTTTGGCCAACAGATAGTCCGAGCAAGGCGCAACCCATCGGCGCCAGTACGGACACGCGACCGGTGGCAGAATCGGCATTTTTTGGGTAAACCAAAGTCAACTGATGTTCCTTGTGGCTGTTGTCCTCAACGCAGGTCACCGTCGAATTCATCGTGACGACGTCCGGCGGCATTTCTGCCGGGGGCACCACGTTGGCACGCACCAGTTCGTCGCCCAGGCGAAGAGCCGTTTCCTGATCGGCATAGGCTGGCATATCGAGCAAAAGCTCCAAGCGCGCCAAGTCAAGAGTGCTGACGGTGATGGTGTTTTTTTCTGCCGTGGACATGGCGGTTTCCTGAACAATCTGGCCTGAAAAAGAGGCAGCGCGTGTGCGCCGCCTCCGGATTCTTTCGGTTAGGGTGCAATTGATGCGTGCGGGTTAAGCCGCAATTAACTAGCTCAACATCGGCGTGGGCCGCATGGGCCCTTACTTTGCCGGTGCTGGTGCGGTCGCCTGTTGGTAGGCTAGCGCGGCCGTGGCCGGGTTTCAATTGGTTTTGCAGTTGCCTGCAATGCGCCATTGTGCACTGGATTGGGTGCCTGTGCGAAGAGCTCAGCCAATTTTTGCAGAAAATCGTGCATGGCGGAGCTGCGCCGCCAGATCATGGCGATGCGCCGATGAGGTGAGGGCGGTCGAAACGGGATTAGGCGGATTTCAGGTGTCTCTGGTATCGGTGGCGACACCGAGAGTTGCGGTAACAAGGTGATGCCCACTTCAGCGGCGACCATCTGGCGCAGTGTTTCGAGGCTGGTGGCACGGAAGCCGGTGCGTTCGCTGGTGCCAGCCAAATGACATACATCCAGCGCCTGGTCGCGCAGACAGTGACCGTCCTCCAACAGCAGCAAGCGCTCGTTCTTGAGGTCATCCAGTGTGATGAGTGCGTGGCTGGCTAGTGCATGCCCGGTCGGCACGGCGAGCAAAAAGGGTTCCTCGAACAAGAACTCCACATGCAAGCTGTCGTCATGTAACGGCAGCGCAAGGATGGCAACGTCCAGCCGGCCTTCGCGCAATTGCTTGAGCAAGACTTCAGTCTTTTCTTCGACCAGCAGTAACTCCAGCTTAGGAAACCGCTTGCGCACGAGAGGGATAGCATGTGGCAGAAGGTAAGGCGCAAGAGTCGGGAAAATGCCGAGTCGGATGCTGCCGGCTTCAGGGTCGGCGGAACGTCGCGCGGTTTCATGCAGCTGATCGATTTCGCGCAGAATGTGACGGGCACGCTCGGTGATCTCGTGTCCGATGGCTGTCATCATCACCCGGCGTGGCGCGCGCTCGACCAGAGTTACTCCCAATTCTTCCTCCAGTTTGCGAATTTGCGAGGACAATGTGGGCTGGCTGACAAAGCTGGCAGCCGCGGCGCGTCCGAAGTGGCGATGTTCCGCCAGAGCCACGAGATAGCGCAGATCGCGGATATTCATAAGCAGTTTCCAAAGGAACTGAATCGAGCTGTTTCGATACATGGTGAGCACATGGTGATTGCTTGAATGCCACGCGCTCGATAGCATTTTGCCTCTTTGCATGCCCGAATTGTCCGGCTGACTGCCGCGCGGGTTTTTTTTCTTCCGGAGTTATCCATGCGTACCCACTTTTGTGGTCTCGTCGACGAGACCCTGATCGGCCAGTCGGTCACCCTTTGCGGTTGGGCTGATGTTGCCCGCAACCTTGGCGGTCTGTGCTTTATCGATTTGCGTGACCACGAGGGCATCGTGCAGGTTTTGGCTGAGCCGGATCAAGGCGCGGTGTTTACTGTTGCAGCCGAGGTTGGTTACGAGGATTGTCTGCGCATCACCGGCACCGTGCGTGCGCGCCATTCGGTCAATGATAAGATCCGCTCCGGTCAGGTAGAGGTGGTGGCTGAGAAGATTGAAATTCTCAACAAGGCCGAGACGCTGCCGTTCTATTTGCACGAGACGCCTGGTGAGGAGTCGCGCCTGACGTATCGATATCTGGACCTGCGTCGGCCTGAAATGCAGCGCATGATGCGCACCCGCACCAAGCTGGTTCAATCACTGCGCCGTTATTTGGACGAGCGCAACTTTCAGGATATCGAAACCCCGACGCTGACCAAGGCCACGCCGGAAGGCGCGCGCGACTTTCTGGTGCCGGCACGTCTGCATCCTGGCGAGTTCTATGCACTGCCGCAGAGTCCGCAGCTGTTCAAGCAATTGCTAATGGTCGCTGGCTTCGATCGCTACTACCAAATCGCCCGCTGCTTCCGAGACGAAGCCTTGCGCGCGGACCGCCAGCCGGAATTCACCCAGCTCGACATGGAGTTCGCTTGGGTGGACGAGCGAATCGTGCAGGATACGGCTGAGGCCATGTTGCGCCATGTGTTTGCTGAAGTAATGGGCGTGGATCTGGGCGAATCCTTCCCACGTATGACGTGGGCCGAGGCGATGCGTCGCTTTGGTTCGGACAAGCCAGACCTGCGCATTGGGTTGGAGCTGGTAGACGTCGCCGAACAGGTGAAGACCTGCGAGTTCAAGGTCTTCACCGATGCCAACGCCGATCCAGAAGGCCGCGTTGCTGCCCTGCGTATCCCCGGTGGTGCGCGCCTGTCTCGCAAGCAGATCGACGAGTACGCCGCGCACGCCGCCAAGTTTGGCGCGAAAGGCTTGGCCTACGCGAAGCTGGCCGAAGACGGCACGGTCAACTCGCCGATCGCGAAGTTCTTTGATGAGTCGTCGTTTGCCGCGCTGCTGACCCACGTCGCTGCCACGACGGGCGATATCGTGTTCTTTGGTGCTGGCGAATCCGGTACGGTCAGCGCCTTTATGGGCGCGCTGCGCCTGAAAGCGGGTAAGGACTTTGATCTGGTCGAAGCAGGTTGGCGCCCGCTATGGGTCACCGACTTCCCAATGTTTGAGTATGACGACGAAGCAGGCCGTTACGTCGCGCTGCATCACCCCTTCACTGCGCCGGCGGTGGACGATATTGCCGCGCTTAAGGCCAATGCGAAAACCGCCGTCTCACGCGGCTACGACATGGTGCTCAACGGCAATGAAATTGGCGGCGGCTCGATCCGTATCCACCGCAGCGACATGCAGCGAGCGGTATTCGAACTGCTCGGTATCAGTGACGATGAGGCTCAGGCAAAGTTTGGCTTCCTGCTCGACGCGCTGCGTTTTGGTGCGCCCCCGCACGGTGGCATCGCCTTTGGAATTGACCGCATCGCGGCGCTGATGGCTGGCACCGAGTCCATCCGCGACGTCATCGCGTTCCCGAAAACCACCACCGCCCAGTGCCTCATGACCGGCGCGCCGTCGTCAGTCGAAGACGCGCAACTGGCCGAGGTGCATGTGCGCATACGTGAAAAGGAATGATGCGAGCGACAGCCCCATGCGCTAAAGGCGCGGTATGGGGCTGGACCTCCAAGCCGATCGCAGTGATGAAGCCGTACGGGCGCATCAGTGCCTGTTCCCCAATGGATTCGAGTACGCGCCAAGGGTGATTTGTTGGCGTGGCGATCATTCAAGCCCGCGGTTTGCAAAACTGAATCGTCTGGTGGGTCTTGAGGCCGCGTTGTAGCGTACCCATCTCATGTGGCCTGATGTGATGAAGCCGGTAACCGACGGCACATCCGAGTTTTCTAGAGGTTTTTCGATGTCATCTTCCCTGATGCTGGCGCAATCGCGCCTTTTGGCGCCCGCTGGACTGGCAACGTCCGATCTCGAACACGCTTTTGGCCGGATGCTGGGGCCCGGCGTAGATTTTGCCGATTTATATTTCCAGTATTCGCGCCAAGAGAGTTGGGCGATGGAAGATGGCATCGTCAAAAGTGGATCGCACTCGATCGAGCAGGGTGTCGGCGTTCGGGCCATTTCCGGTGAGAAGACCGGCTTTGCTTATTCCGATGATCTGCGTTTGCCGGCCTTGCTGGAAGCTGCCGGTGCAGCACGTGCGATCGCGCGCAGTGGCAACACCTTGGCCGGGCCTGGCCTTGCGCTGCGTGAGGCGAAGGCCCTTTATCCGGCGATTGATCCTATCGACAGTATCGATAGTGAGACCAAGGTTCGCGTATTGCGCGAGATCGACGCGTATCTGCGTGCCGCGGATCCCAATGTATTTCAAGTGATGGTCAGCTTGTCTGCCACCCTCGATACCATTTTGGTGGTGCGCTCGGATGGCGTCATGGCGGGTGACGTGCGCCCGCTGGTGCGGCTGAATGTGAGCGTCATCGTTGAGCGTGATGGTCGGCGTGAGCAGGGCTATGCCGGCGGCGGTGGGCGCTATGGATATGAGGAGATGCTGGCTGACGGTCGCGCGCATGCCATTGCTGATGAGGCCTTGCGCCAAGCGCACGTGGCTTTAGAGGCCATCGCTGCACCCGCTGGATCGATGCCCGTGGTGTTGGGGCCCGGTTGGCCAGGTGTGATGTTGCATGAAGCCGTTGGGCACGGGCTGGAGGCTGACTTCAATCGCAAGGGTTCGTCCACCTATGCCGGTCGTATGGGTCAGAAGGTGGCCTCAGAGCTGTGCACTATCGTCGATGACGGCACCTTGTATGGCCGTCGTGGCTCGCTGAGCATTGACGATGAAGGCACGCCAACCGAGTGCACGACGCTGATCGAGAATGGGCGTCTGGTGGGTTACATGCAGGACACCCACAACGCACGTCTGATGGGCGTGGCTCCAACCGGGAATGGGCGGCGCGAATCGTTTGCTCATTTGCCGATGCCCCGTATGACCAACACCTACATGCTGGCGGGAAAGGACGAGCCGGAAGACATCATCAAAAGCGTCAAGCGCGGCCTTTACGCGGTCAACTTCGGCGGTGGCCAGGTGGATATCACCTCGGGCAAGTTCGTGTTTTCCGCCACTGAGGCCTATCTGATCGAAGACGGCAAGATCACCGCGCCGGTCAAGGGTGCAACCCTGATTGGTAATGGGCCCGAGGCCATGAATCGGGTCAGCATGGTCGGGCACGATCTTGCATTGGATTCGGGTGTTGGAGTCTGCGGCAAGGCCGGCCAGAGCGTGCCGGTGGGTGTCGGTCAACCAACGTTGAAAATCGATCAGATGACCGTGGGTGGAACGCAGGCGTGAGTGCTAGCGGATTGCGAGTTTCCGTCGCGGTGTGCTCAGCGCCGCTTTACGGTTCGCTGTGGTCTTCGTCCGGTTCTTGCGTGATCAGAGTTTTCAACACGCGGAACAGTTCGCGGAAGGCGTGCGGAGGCCGTTGTTTTTCGCGCTCGAGCTTGGCGTTGCGAACTAATTGGCGTAGCTGTTGGCGATCAGCATGCGGATACTCGTCGAGCAAGCCGGTCAATGCGGCATCGCCTTCGTCCAGCAAGCGCTCGCGCCACGCTTCCAGTCGTTGTAGCGCGGCAGTTTCGCGTCGGCTTTGGTCACGATCGTTTTCGAGTGAAACGCGGATCGCTTCAATGACCTCCTCATCTTCCTTGCGCATGGCTTTGGCTAAGAATTGCATTTGCCGTTTGCGCGCGATGTGCGATGAAACGCGGCGTGATTCGCGCACCAGATCGCGCAATTCTTCCGGCATCGGAAGCGCGACAAGCTGGCCATCGCCCAGCGATGTCAGTTGCTCGGCCAAGGTCAGTATCGCCAAAGCATCGCGCCGTTGCTGGCTGCGACTGGGCCCAAGGTAATCACCGGTTTCTTCGTCGTAGCCGCGCATGATGGGAAATCAATGTTGGAATCGAAAAAATTGGTTCGCCGGCTCTAGCGCCAGCGCACCTCGTCAACGAACAAGGATACGTTAGATGAGCACTGAACTGGATATTTCCACAGAGCAGACCCCGCTGGATCGTCTTTCCGAGTTAGCGCGAGAGGTGCTGGAACAGGCGCGCGCGCGCGGCGCCAGCCAAGCCGAAGTGGACATGAGCGAAAAGCGTGGTTTGTCGGTCGTTGTGCGCTTGGGCGAGGTCGAAACTGTTGAGTACACGCGTGATCGTGGCTTGTCCTTGACCGTGTATTTTGGTCAGTGCAAGGCCAGTGCCAGCACCGCTGATCTGGATCCCGCCTCGATTGAGGCGACGCTTGACCAAGCGTGCGCGATTGCACGTCATACCGAAGCCGATCCTTATGCAGGGCTGGCCGATGCCGATCGCATGGCCACTGAGTTTCCGGATTTTGATGACTGGCATCCTGCTGCGCTGGATGCAGACGCTGCGATCGCGCGCGCATTGGCATGCGAGACGGCCGGCCGTGAAGCGGACGCACGCATTGCTAACTCGGAAGGTGCAAACTCCGCGTATGGACAGAGCGAAGGGGTGTATGCCAACAGCCATGGTTTCGTCGGCCGCCAGCGCGGTACCAGCCACAGCCTGAGTCTGTCGCTGATCGCCGGAAAAGATGACGCGATGCAGCGCGACTACTGGTATGACGTGAATTGCCATCCTGCGGCGCTACAAACGCCAGAAGCCATCGGACGGCGTGCGGCTGAGCGCACTGTGGCGCGGCTGAATCCGCGCAAGGCTCCGACCGGAACCTTCCCAGTATTGTTCGCCTCCGAAGTCGCACGCTCGTTGATTGGACATCTGTTGGGCGCGGTTTCTGGTGGTGCCTTGTATCGCCGCGCCTCTTTCCTGCTCGATCATCTGGGCAAGCCAGTGCTACCGAGTGGAATCGATCTGATCGAACGCCCGCACTTGTGGCGTGGCAAGCAATCGACGGCTTTTGACGACGAGGGCGTGGCCACGGTCGAGTCATCGCTGGTTCGCGATGGCGTGTTACAACGCTACCTGCTGAGCAGTTATTCGGCACGTAAACTGGGCCTTGAGACCACCGGCAATGCGGGTGGTGTGCACAACCTCGACATCACCACCGGGCCGGACGATTTCAAGGCACTGGTGCGCGGCATGGGGCGTGGTCTGCTTGTGACTGAACTAATGGGGCAGGGCGTCAACGCGATCACCGGCGATTACTCACGCGGCGCGGCCGGTTTTTGGGTGGAAAACGGGGAAATCGCCTATCCGGTGGATGAAGCCACCATCGCGGGCAACCTCAAGCAGATGCTGCTCGGTATCCAAGCCATTGGCAGCGACATCGACCCGCGCTCGCACATCAGCACGGGCTCGATCCTGCTAGGAGCGATGATGGTTGCCGGCGAACACACAGACTAGGGTCGGTCTGAACTCAGCGGACTAGCAATCACATAGGTGGACTGCTGGTCCAGCCGAACAACAAGCCGCTGGCGCCCAATACCACACCGACTAGCATCCCGGCCCACGCCATGCGTCGTTCGGCGCGACGGTTGTTGGCAGCCGCCACCGGATCACGCTTCGCTTCACGAGCATAGCGGCGAGCGAGAATGCGTGGCAGCCACGTCAGATTCATGACACCCAGCACGATCATCATCGCGACCAAGGTCAGCGGCGGCAGCACGCTTGACTGCATCATCACGGCCGCGCCCATCAGAGCGGTGAAGATCAGCACTACGGCAAATCCGGCCACAGCGAACCAGGTCAATTCACGTCGCTCTTGGTGATCAGTCGATGTGACCCAGTGTCGGCGAACGCCGAAAAACACCATCGCCACGCCGAAGAGCAGCGCAAAGACCATGCCGCCCGCAGCGCCGACCAGTAGTCGGCTCGCACCGCCGCGCGTCAGCATCGGGCCGATGAGGCTGCGACTGAGCATCTTTCCGAAGAATGTGCCGAAGAAGCCACCCTTGCCGGCGACCAGTTTGCCGGCCACGCTCGCACCCGCGCTGCCGATACCGGCTGCGGCGGCGGTTTGGCTGATGCTCAAGCCGGCGATTACCAGACCAGTGAAGGCAATGCTAGGCGCGGTCGCGGCGGCAAACTCGCCCAGTCGTTTCAGCATGTCTTCGCGCAAGCTTGCACGTGCGCGCGACAGACGCTTGCGTATCGCTGCGTCCTGCATTCCGAGCAGACTAGCGACCTGCTTGGAGGACTGTCCTTCGCGGTAGTAGATCAGCAGGATCTCGCGGGTTTCTTCGGGAAGCTCGTCGATCAAATCGGCCGCGATCGACTCTTCCTGTATCCGGGTGAGGCGTTCGAGCTGGTCAGGTGCCGGGTCGGCCACGACTGCGAGGATGTCATCCAGATCGCCGTCGATACGACGCTCGTTACGCCTGCGACGCAAATGGTCATACGACAAGTTACGGGTGATCTGACGCAGCCACGGCAGGAAGCTGCGTGGGTTGCGCAGACGTGGCAAGTGACGCCACGCGCTCAGGAACGCGTCCTGGGCAATGTCCTCGCTGGCACTCACATCCCGTGTGATCGCCAGTGCGATCGCGGTGATGCCGTTCTGGCAGCCAGTGACAATCCGGCCAAATGCAGCCGAATCACCCGCCTGTGCGGCAGGCATTTGTTTGTCGATCAACAAGATCAGGGTGTCGGTCGAGCTCATGTCGGCGGTGATCGCGGTTAGGGATTCAAAACAAAGACGTATCAATCGGGACGATGTGACGGTCGGGATCGTCTTCCGGCTCCGCTGGCGGTGCTGGCTCCGGGATCGCGGCCGGTATCGGCTGCACGATAGGCGCCGGCTCTGGTTTCTGACAGGTGCGCATGACCGTAATACCTGCCAGCAGCACCACCGCAAACAGCATGGCCATGCGTGCACGTGCAGCGAGGTTCTTGGGTGCGGCTGCCATCACCAGTGGGGCCGGTCGCGAGGCGTCCGGCAGATAGCTGGTTCGGGTGGTGTCCATCAAACCGGCCTCGCGCAGAAGCTGCCGAGCTTTGGGCTGGTCATTCGGAAAGACTATCCACAAGATTGGATCGGATCGGGTGTCGCGATTCCTGTCGGTATAGGAAAAGCCTTTCCGGCGGTTGCCCTTGTAGGAACGGCCATTGGTGATGCGAGTCTGGATGTCGTGCTCGCCCAGTAGCTTGGCAACGCCTTCTACGTTTTCCAGTCGAGCTGAGGTGAATATCTGGCGCATTGCTCAGTCCTGATCGGTGCCGATACGCACCAGACCTTCCTGCGCGGTCGAGGCTATCAGTACGCCATCGTGGGTATAGATGCTGCCGCGCGCTAGGCCGCGACTGTCCTGCATCGAGGGGCTGTCGCAGGCGTACAACAGCCACTCGTCCACCCGAAATGGCCGATGAAACCATAGCGCGTGGTCAAGGCTGGCCATGCGCACATTAGGCTGCAGATACGACACCGCGTGAGGCAGGGTACTGGTGCCGATCAAATGGAAATCTGAGGCATAGGCCAAAAATGCGTGATGCAGAGCCGGATCGTCGTCGATACGGTCAACCAGACGGAACCATATCTGCTGATTGGGTGGGCGTTTGGTGGGAGCCAGTTCATCGCGGGGATAGACCGGGCGAAACTCAAAAGCGCCACGGGTGCTCAACCAACGTTGGGTTTTGGCGGAAAGCTTGGCCATCTCTTCCGGTGGCAGCGGTTGGCGTTCCGGCAAATCCTCTGGCTTGGGAACGTCAGGCGGCGACATCTGGTGTTCGACACCGGGCTCAGGTCGATGAAAGCTGGCTGACAACACGAAGATCGGTTGCCCATGCTGGATCGCTGTAACCCGGCGCGCTGAAAAGCTGCCGCCGTCGCGGGTCTGATCGACCAGATAGACGATAGGGTGGTCAACATCACCGGCGCGCAGGAAATAGCCATGTAAGGAATGTGCCAGCCGTGATGCTTCAACGGTGCGTTGCGCAGCGACCAGAGCCTGCCCGACGACTTGCCCACCGAAGACGAAGCGAGTGCCTATGTCGCGGCTTTGACCACGAAACAGGTTGTCTTCGATGCGTTCCAAGCGCATCAGATCCAGCAGTTCGGCAACTTTCTCTTGCAAGGGGATGATTCCATGACAGCGAGGTGCAAAGTATACGGGAAGCCTGTGCTTGATCCGTGCCGTGTGGCGGGTCTGCGTGGCGCGGGTCACAGTTGCCGAGCGCGCATTAAGAAATCGCGATGAGCGATTTTTGGCGACGGGGCGCGCTGCGGATCGTCTAAGGCAAGCGTTCAGCTCTAAGAGTGGTTTTCATTCGCATTTGTGCACCATAATCTGTGAGATTGATTTTCGGATTTCCATTGGAAGGTGTTCTGTGGCTTGGACTGCATTGATGCGGCTGTTGGCTCTGCTTGTTTTGCTTGCCGTTGTTCCCGTGGCTCAGGGTGCGTCTGAGGCTGACGCTGAAGTGCGCCAGGCGTGGCAATTGATTGAGTACATCGCCGTTGACTATGAAGGTGCGGTGCAGGACGGTCAGATCATCGACGAAGGCGAATATGCGGAAATGCGTGAGTTTTCCGCGACTGCGATTGAGCGCCTCAGCACGCTGCCCGAAAATCCGCAGCACGAAGCCTTGATGGCGTCGGCGCAAGCGCTTTCGGCCTTGATCGAACAACATGCCGCGCCGGATGAAGTCGCAGAGTTGGCGCACGGCTTGGCCGCTGAGTTGTTCAGCGCCTATGACATCGTCGCCGCACCCGAGCACGCACCTGACGTGAGCGGTGCCGGTGCGCTGTATGCCACGCATTGCGCGAGTTGCCACGGCATCAGCGGGCAGGGTGACGGTATCGCTGCCGCCGGGATGGAGCCGCCGCCGATTGCCTTTACCGATGCAGCGCGCGCGGCCCAGCGCACACCACTGGCCTTGTATGAAGTGACGACCCAGGGTCTCGATGGCACCGCGATGACCAGCTTTGCTGGCTTGAGCGATGACGATCGCTGGGCCTTGGCTTTTTATGTGTCCGGTATGGCCTATGGCCAGGCTGACCGCGAGCATGGCGCGCAGTTATGGGGTTCCGATGCATCGCTGCACGCGGCATTGCCATCGCTAGAGGTACTTTCCCGCACCAGTCAGAACCATCTGTCAGCCTCGCTCGATGCAGAGCAGGTAGTCGCGATTCTGGCCCATCTGCGCGCTAACCCACAGGTGTTGTCCGCGTCCGACGTGCCTGATGGTTCCAGCTTGGTGATCGCACGCAGCAAGGTGCAGGCCAGCTTGGAGGCGTATCAGGCGGGTGATGTAAAGCAGGCTCGATCATTGGCCTTGGCGGCTTATCTGGATGGTGTCGAGCCGATTGAGCCGATGCTGGCGGTGCGTGATCGCGGTTTGCTGCGCGAAGTAGAAGGCGCCATGGCGCAGTTGCGCTCTGCGCTGCGTGATGGCGCTTCACACGCTGAGGTCAACGCTATTGCGGCCGAGATCAGCGCGCTATTTGATCGGACAGACGCGATCCTGCATAGCTCCAATGCAAACGCAACGGCGGCGTTTCTGGGCAGCTTCACCATTTTATTGCGCGAAGGGCTTGAGGCTCTCCTCATCGTCATCGCCATGATCGCAGTGTTGCGTCGATCTGAGCGACCGGACGCGCTGCGATGGGTACACGTCGGTTGGGTGAGTGCCTTACTGGCCGGCTTAGTCACGTGGGCTCTGGCAACCTGGCTGATCGACATCAGCGGCGCTCAGCGTGAGTTGACCGAAGGCCTATCCGCGTTGTTCGCGGCGCTGGTCTTATTGAGTGTAGGCATCTGGATGCATCAAAAGAGCATGGCCGGGCGCTGGCAGGCCTATATGAAGTCCAAGTTGTCGGCGGCGATGAATGGCCGCTCCGCTTTTCTTCTTTTCCTGCTCGCCTTTGTCGCGGTCTATCGCGAAGTGTTTGAGACCATCCTGTTCTATGTGGCGATGTGGAATCCGCAGGATGCCAACGCCATCATCGCTGGCTTCCTGTCAGGAGTCCTAGCCTTGGCCATCCTCGCCTTCGTCATGTTGCGCTTGGGTATGAAGATACCGATTGGCACCTTCTTCAATGTCAGCTCGATCCTCATTGCCGTGCTGGCCGTTGTGCTGGTCGGCAAGGGCGTGGCGGCCTTGCAGGAGGCGGGTTGGATCGGCGAGCACCTGTTGTCCGGTCCACGCATTGACCTGTTGGGCATCTACCCGACGTGGCAGACATTGATTGCACAATTGGTCGTGGCGATCATTGCCTTCGCTGGCTTCTGGTGGAACGCTCGGAGTGCACGCACGGCCACGGCGGCTTGATTCGTCACGCGATCAGTTAGGGCTTCCGACCGCCATAGCGCCTCAGTGGCACAGCTGCCAGCACCTGAGGCCACGGGAATTGCGGGCCGGGATCGAGTTTTCGCGCCACCGTGACAGACGGGTCATCACTCGCTACAACCCGCTCCAAGTCGAGATCTTCATGACCTGCGATTGCCTGCAACGACGGGATCTCTCGTGCCAATGTTGTCAATAACTGCAGCAAGGCATCGATCTGAATCCTCGGGTACGGCTCGGCCATCACCTGATGGCGTGAATCCAGCCAATTCGGCCAGCGGCCGCGATTGATCAGTTCGATGCCGAGGCTGTGATCATTGTGACCACGCACATGATGCGCGACGCGTTCCGGCGGCACAAAGCGATGCATGCTGCCGTCGCGATCCACGTAGAAATGGCCGCTGTTGCCGGTGCCGGAATCGTATAGAAGTCGCTCGCCAAATTCGCGTGCTGAGGCAAGGTCTGGCAGTTCGGTGCAGTGGATCACGACCAGATCAACGTTCGTCAGAGGGCGCAATTCAAGGCGCGAAACGTAGGGCAGCGGCCAGTCATGGATCGGCTTGTCGGATTCTAGGGACATGCTCGCATGCTACCATTTGCGCTTGTATTTCCGGCTTTTGACCCGCTTTGTGCCCACTCTTTTAGGCCAGGGCATCGGCTTCGCCGGCATCTCTACGGAACCCGCCCATGAAAGCTCATTGCATCCTCTCTCACGGGCTCAACAGCAGTCCCCATGCCACCAAGGTGACTGCTTTGGCGCAGGTCGCTGACCGTCTTGGCTGGACGCATGAGCGCCCGGATTATCGTGACATCGATGCCGGCAGTAATATTCGCGATGTAGCACGACGCTTGGCGCGTTTGCTGGAGCAAGCGTGTGCCGTGCAGGGGCCGCTTGTGCTGGTTGGGTCGAGCATGGGTGCCTACATTTCCGCGATGGCGTCGCTCCAGGTCAAACCCATTGGCCTGTTCTTAATGGCGCCGCCTATAGCCTTGCCGGGCTATCCGAAGCCGCTGGATGCCGCGGTCGTGCCGACTGAGGTGATTCATGGTTGGCACGATGAGTTGATTCCCGCGCAGGAAGTCGTCGACTGGTGTCGGCCTCGCGCCGTATCGCTGCATTTGGTGGATGACGGGCATCGACTGGAAAATCATGTGACTCAGGTTGCGGATGCGTTTGAGCGATTCTTGGTGGCATTAACGTGAGTACCGACAACTTGGTTTATTTTGCGCCGTGCGCCAAGGGTCTGGAATATCTTCTGGTGGAAGAGCTTCAGCACTTGGGTGCACAAGAAGTGCATGAGGCGCTGGCCGGCGTGCATTTTTCCGGCCCGATTGAGATCGGCTACCGCGCCTGTCTGTGGTCGCGTCTGGCCAGTCGCATACTTTTGCGTCTGGCGCAGTTCGAGGCTGCCGATGAAGAAGCGCTCTATACCGGTGTGCAGTCGATCGATTGGAACGATCACCTCGGAGAAAACGGCACGCTGGCGGTCGATGCCAACCTGCACGCCTCGCATCTGACCCATAGCCGCTACGCCGCGCAGAAGGTCAAGGATGCCATCGTCGATCAATTCCGCGAACGCGTTGGGCAGCGTCCATCGGTTGAGCTGGATCGTCCGGATGTGCGCATCAACCTAAGCCTGCGACGTAATATCGCCAGTGTATTTATTGACCTTGCGGGCGAAGCGCTGCATCGACGCGGCTGGCGCGGCCCACAAGTCGCTGCGCCTTTGAAGGAAACGCTAGCCTGCGCGGTGTTGCTGCGTGGTGGTTGGCAGGAAATCTCCGAGCGTGGCGGTGCACTGGTCGACCCCATGTGCGGCTCGGGCACTTTGTTGATCGAAGCTGCACGCATGAGTGCGGATGTCGCCCCGGGTCTTGGGCGTGCCTACTTCGGCTTTCTTGGCTGGCGTGGGCATGACGTGGCGCTGTGGAATCGATTGGTGAGTGAGGCTGATATGCGCTCGCGCACCGGCCGCGCCGCGTTGACGCCGCGTTTTTTCGGTTACGACAACGATCCGGAAGCGGTTGCGTTCAGCCTTGAAAACATAGCCCGAGCCGGTCTGGCAGGGGTGATCTCAGTGGAGTTGCGTGATGTGACGATGCTGACGGCACCTGACGGGGTAACGCCCGGCTTGGTTGTCTGCAACCCTCCCTATGACGAGCGATTGGCTGCTGACACCTCGCTTTATCGGGCCTTAGGTCACACCCTTAAGCGTGATTTTCACGGTTGGCAGGCGGCGATTCTGTCTGGCGACCCGGACTTGGGTCGGGCGATCGGCTTGCGTCCGGAGAAACGCTACGCACTGCACAATGGTGCGCTTGCATGCGAGCTGTTGCGCATTGATGAAATTCGTCAACAGATCTCTCGGCCCTTCGAGCCGCGTCCACTGAGCGACGGTGCTCAAATGGTGGCCAATCGTCTGCGTAAGAACCTGCGCACGTTGAAGAAGTGGCGGGAACGCGAGGGCATCAGTTGTTTTCGTCTCTATGACGCCGATCTGCCCGAGTACGCGGCCGCTATCGATGTTTATGAGGGTGTGCCGGAAGAAGCGCCTGGTTCTACGCCGGAAACATGGCTCCACATCCAAGAGTATCTCGCTCCAGCGGAGATACCGGAGGAGACAACACGGCAGCGTCTGAGTGATCTGGTCAATGCCGCAATGGATGTCTTCGAGTTGCCGCGCGCGCGCGTCGCACTTAAGACCCGTCAACGCGGCCGCGGTGGCAGTAAGTACGAGCGCTTCGATACGCGAGGGCAGTTCCTGCACGTGCGTGAAGGCGATGCTGTGCTGCGTGTGAACCTTTTTGATTACCTCGACACCGGCCTGTTTCTTGATCACCGACCCTTGCGTCGACGCTTGCGTCAACAAGCACAGGGACTCAGGGTGCTGAACTTGTTCTGCTACACCGCCGCGGTGAGCGTCCAAGCAGGCCTCGGCGGCGCTGTGTCGACCACCAGCGTGGATCTGTCGGGCACGTACTTGGAGTGGGCGGCCAAGAATCTCGCGCTCAACGGCCTGACTGGCAGCCTTCATCGTCTGGTCCAAGCCGATGCAATGGACTGGATTAAGGCCGAGCGCGGGCGCTATGACCTGATCTTCTGTGACCCTCCCACCTTCTCCAACTCGGCGCGCGCCGATGACTTCGACCTGCAACGTGAACACGTCAGCTTGATTCGCGCGTGTATGCAGCGCTTGGCACCCGGCGGGCTGATGCTGTTTTCTAACAACTTCCGACGTTTTCGCATGGATGCGGATGTGGTCGAACACTTCGAGCCGGAGGATATCCGCGAGGCCAGCTTGGACCCAGATTTTTCACGCAATCAACGAATCCATGCGGCGTGGGAATTTCGTGCCCGTTACGGGTGAAATTGGCTGAGGGCGCGGCCTGGAATCGGGTGGCATGGGCAGATGCTTCTTGATCACTTGTCACTCGTAGCGACTGCCTTCATGCTGCAAGTCAGCGGTACGAATGTGCCGGAATTTGAATTCACGAGAACGCCCAGCCTATGCAAAGCTCTGTGCAACGACATCTCCAACGGCTGTGGCATGGAAGTGACGAGCGCTGGAAGTTTTTCCGCCAATGGCTGCGCCATCCGCGCGCGACAGCAGCGATCTCACCTTCCGGCCCACATCTTGTTCGAAGCATGATCGCCGAAATGCCCGCCGACGCGCGGCGTGTGATCGAGTTGGGTCCTGGCACAGGTGTTATGACACGCGCGATTCTGGCGCGTGGGGTGAAACCGGACGACTTGCTGCTGGTCGAGTTGAACCCGGAGATGTGTCAGTACATGCACAACGCCTTCCCGACCTTGCGCGTGTGTTGTGCCGATGCGCGCGAGCTGGTTAGTAAGTGCCTCGACAGCGGTTTTAGCGACGGCGGCGCCGCCGATGTGGTGCTTTCCAGCCTTGGCTTGTTGTCGATGCCGCGTGACTTGCAGACAGGCATCCTCAAGGCGGCATTCGACTCCTTGGGGCCGGATGGTTGCTTCATCCAATTCACCTATGGTCCGGCCTGTCCGGTGCCGCGCGAAGTGCTGGATGAGTTGGGCTTGCACGCCACGCGCGGCGCGACCGTATTGCGTAATGTCCCTCCGGCCACGGTGTTTGTATTCCGACGCAATCGCTCGCGTGCCATCGTGCCGCGTTCAACCCGCTGTTGATCGAGCCCGTCTGAATCAGCGCGAGGCTGTTTTCTGCTGTCGATGCAGCAGGATTCCGGCAATCGTCACCAGTCCCATCACTAGCAACATGATCAAGGCCGCCAAGGCATTGATCTCGGGCGTGACGCCGAGTTTTACCTTGGAATAGATCAGCATCGGCAAGGTGCTGGCACCGGGCCCCGAGGTGAAGCTGGCCACGACCAAGTCGTCCAGCGACAAGGTGAAGGCCAAGAGCCAGCCGGCTAAAAGCGCCGGCGCGATCAAGGGCAGGGTGATCACGAAAAAAACCTTCCAGGGCCGCGCGCCAAGGTCCATCGCGGCTTCTTCAAGGCTGTCGTCCATCATGGTCAGGCGCGAGCGCACGATGACGGTGACGTAGCACGCGGAAAAGGTGATATGGGCGATGGTGATCGTGGTCATGCCACGTGTTGGCCATCCGGTCAGTTGTTGCAGGAACACGAAAAACAGCAGGGCCGAAAGACCGAGCATCACTTCAGGCATCACCAGTGGTGCCGAGTTCATCAGCGACAGCAAGCCGCGTCCACGAAAACGCCCAAAACGAGCGAGCGTCAAACCGGCGGCGGTACCGACCACAACGGCAAACGTAGCGCTGGAGCAGGCGATCATGAAGCTTCGCCATGCTGCGGCGAGAATCTGCTCGTTGCGGAACAAGCGTCCGTACCAATCCGTCGAAAAGCCGCCCCAAACCGTCACCAAGCGCGACTTGTTGAAGGAGAAAACCACCACCGAGATGATCGGGATGTAAAGGAAGGCGTAGCCAAACGCCATCGTGCTGTAAAGCATCCAGGGCCGACGGTTCATCGACTGGCTCCCTTGCTCTGCTGGCGGTTTTCCACGTACTCGAAGATCAGGGTGGGAATCACGATCAGCAACAACATCGCCACCGCCACTGACGAGGCCAGCGGCCAGTCGCGGTTGTTGAAGAATTCGGTCCAAAGCACCCGGCCGATCGTGATCGCATCGGGGCCACCCAGGATGTCGGGAATAACGAATTCACCCACTGCGGGGATAAACACCAGCATCGCCCCCGCGATGATGCCCGGCAGCGACAGCGGCAAGGTGATGCGCAGGAAGGCCCTCCAGGGGCGTGCGCCGAGGTCTTCCGCTGCTTCCAGCAGGGTGAAATCCATTCGCATCAGATTGGCGGTCAGTGGCAGGATCATGAAGGGCAGATAGTTGTAGACGATGCCGATATAGACCGCGAAGTTGGTGTAGAGCAGATCCAGCGGTGTGTCGATGATTCCGATCCCGAGCAGCAACTGGTTGATCAGGCCGTTGGTCTTAAGAATGCCGATCATGGCGTAGGTGCGCAACAGCGAACTGGTCCAGAACGGCAGGATCACGCCCACCAGCAGCAGCAAACGCCACAAAGGCGTGGCACGTGCGATGCCGTAGGCAATTGGATAACCGATCAGTAATGCGACCAAGGTGGAAACGCCGGCAAACAAGAGCGAGTTGAGGTAGGCGGACAGATACAGGCTGTCTTTGAGCAGCGCGATGTAATTGGCCCAGGTCAAACGCACGACTAGGGTGCTGTCTTGTGACAGATCGAAGATCGGTGAATACGGCGGCGTCTGCCCGAATACCGCGCTGGTAAGGCTGATTTTCAGCACGATCAGGAACGGCAGCAAGAAGAACAAGCCGAGCCAGAACATCGGAATACCGATCACGAAGCCGCGGCCGCGATGCGAGCGGAACTCTTGCCCGATTGCACCGAACCAGCGGAACAGGTTGAAGACGACCTGATTGAAGAATCGGCCCATCCCGCCGCTGCCTCGACTCATGCTGGTAACACCACCGCCGAGGCCGCGCTCCATGACAGGTAAAGCATGTCATCCCAGTCATAGTGCGGCTCGGAACTGCGCTCCACGTGGGTTTCCTGCACCCTAAGAATGGCGCCGCTGGGCGCTTTGACCTGATAGATCGAGACATCGCCCAGATAGGCGATTTCCACTACCTGGCCGGCCGCGACGTTATCGGCTTCCGGCGCCGACTCGTGCACATCCATTTTTTCCGGCCGCACCGACACGCTGACCGGCGTGCCGACTGGGATCGGGTCGCTGTAACGCGCCAGAATCTCGGCCTCCAATGCATCGCAATACACCAGCACGGTGCCTGCTTCCTCATCTTGCGAGGCAATGCGGCCCTCGAACAGATTGGTGGCGCCAATGAACTCAGCGACAAAACGCGTTGCCGGGTATTCGTAGAGTCCTGCTGGCGTCGATACCTGCTCGATCATGCCGGCGTTCATCACAGCCAAGCGCGAGGCCATGGTTAGCGCCTCTTCCTGATCGTGGGTGACCAGCACGAAGGTGGTGCCGACTTTTTCCTGGATGTTCATCAGCTCGAACTGCGTGTGTTCGCGCAGTCTGCGATCCAGTGCGCCCAGTGGCTCGTCGAGCAGAAGTAGCTTGGGCTGTTTGGCGAGAGCGCGAGCCAGTGCCACGCGTTGGCGTTGGCCACCGGAGAGTTGATCCGGCTTGCGCTTGCCTAGGTCGGACATCCGCACCAGCTCCAGCATTTCTGCGACTCGCGTGCGAATCTCAGCCGACGGCAACTTATCCTGCTTCAATCCAAAGGCGATGTTCTGTTCCACGGTCATGTGCGGAAACAGGGCATAGCTCTGGAACATCATGTTGACCGGCCGCTCGTACGGCGGCAGGTCGGAGATGTCGACCCCATCAATCAGAATACGACCGTGGTCTGGTTTCACCAGACCGGCAAGGACCCGCAACAGCGTGCTCTTGCCGGAGCCAGAACCGCCAAGCAAGGCAAATAACTCGCCTTGATAGATGTCGAGCGAGACATCATCGCAGGCGTAAACCTGACCGTAGGTCTTGGTGACGTTCTGGATGCGCAGGAAGGGCTGGGCGGCTGGGTCCTGCCATGGCACCACGGCAGGCTGGCGGCGAAGAGGTGAGGTCATCAGGTTTGTTTTCTTGTGTCCGGACGGGATCAGCGCCCGCTCTTGATCGAGGTCCACGCGCGCACACGCTCGCGCTGGAGAGTTTCGGGCAGCGATACCGGATCGACCAGTTCAGCGACCACTTCAGCAGACGGATACACGCCCGGATCATTGGCGATTTCCGGGTCGAGCAGGGCGGTTGCTGCCATGTTGGGGTTGGCGTAGCCGACGAAGCTCGTGATCTCGGCGATCACTTCCGGCTGCATCAAAAAGTCGATGAAGGCGTGCGCGTTATCAGGATGCGGTGCATCCTTCGGTATGGCGATCAGGTCGAACCAGCGCACGGCGCCTTCTTTCGGGATGACGTACGCGATCTCCATCCCGTTGCCCGCTTCGTTGGCACGATCGCGCGCTTGCAGCACATCGCCCGAGTAGCCCATCGCAAGGCACAAGTCGCCGTTGGCGAGGTCATCGATGTACTTGGAGGAATTGAAGTAGCGAATCGACGGATGGATCGCCGCGTACACGGCCTTGACCTGATCGATCTGCGCCGAGTCGCGCGTGTTTGGGTCCTCGTTCAGCCAGATCAGTGCGGCTGAAAAGGTCTCCTGATCATCATCGAGCACGCTGATGCCGCATTTTGCGAGTTTGGCTGCATTCTCCGGCTTGAACAGCAAGTCCCATGAATCCAGCGCCACATCCTCACCCAACGCCTGCTTCACCTTGGCCACATTGATGCCAAGCCCGGTCGTGCCCCACATGTAAGGGACGGTGTGGGCATTGCCGGAATCGACGTCATCCAGTGCTGCCAGCAATGACGGGTCGATATTGGAATGGTGCGGCAACTTGCTCATGTCCAGCGGTGCATAGATGCCGGCCGAGATCTGTCGCTGCGCAAAAGGACGCGCCGAAGGGAACACCACGTCATAGCCCGAGCCGCCGGTAACCAGTTTGGCTTCAAGCATTTCGTTTGAGTCATACACGTCATACACCACGCGGATACCGCTGGCCTTGGTGAATTGTGAGACAGTGTCTTCGGCCACGTAGTCGGACCAGTTGTAGACGTGCAGGACGTTGGTATCGGTGCGCGACGGTGCGGTTTTCGCGGTTTCGTCGCTGTTTCCACCGCAGGCGATCAGGCTCAGGCTTGCGGCCAGCATCATCAAGGGTCTTGTCAGGTTCATGTCTGTTTCCAGATAAGGCGCACAGTGCGCCGCAGCATTGCATGTTCGGTAGCATGGCCCGCACTGTCAACGGTAGCGAGCCACAGACCTTGCCGGTAGCACTCTGCCGCTGGAGTGTGAGCGCGGCTGCCACTAATGTACGCGGGTTTTCAATCTAATCTTGCCGGAGTGTTCCTGATGCGCATGATGTCACGCCTTGCCGCTGCTGCGGTGCTCGCTGTCGTTGCCGTTCCTGCGTTCGCGCAGGATGAGTCTGACTGGTCATTTTCCGGCGGTGTCTGGGTATTGAGCGACTATGTCTGGCGCGGTGTCTCCCAGACTCAGGAAGACCCGACTTGGAAGCTCGAGCTCCTCGTTGAGCATGAGACAGGCTTTTATGTGGGTGGCGAATTTTACGGGGTTGACTTCACTCCGCCCGGAGCTGATTTCAGCGATGGTATCGATTACGAGGGCAACCTTTACCTTGGCTGGAATCGTGAGTTCAGCGATACCCTTTCGCTGGACCTGAGCTACACCCGCATCTTCTACCCAGGCTCGCTGCCGGATTACGAGTCGGACTTCAACGAACTCGAAGCCGTGCTTGGCTTTGGCGGCAACTACAGCGTCACCGCCAATTACTCTGACGACACCGTCAACCTTGGCCATTCCGCTTGGTATTGGCGCCTAGGCGGTGAGTGGGAGCTGGGAGAGTCCGGTTTGATGCTCGGCGCGGGGGCTGGTGTGTACGACCTAGGTGCAGAGCTGGGCGGCAGCTATCGTGACTATGAGCTTTCGCTGGCGCGCGATTTTGGCCAGTTCGGCGTCAAGTTCGCGTGGACCGGCACCTCGGGCTACAACGATGAGCTCGCTGATGCGCTGGGTGAGCGCCATTTGGCCGGTAGCCGTGTGGCGTTGACGGCTGGATTCCAGTTCTAAAAATGGAGCCCGGGATCATTTGCACGAATATGCATTGACGATTGCTGTTTCGTCGCCTAAGATGTGCGGCCCTTCACAGCACTTTATGTGACGGGTCGATGCCTTCATCGGGGTATAGCTCAGCCTGGTAGAGCGCCAGCTTTGGGAGCTGGATGTCGAGAGTTCGAATCCCTCTGCCCCGACCAAGCATCATTTCCCAGTGCGACCTGCGGGTTCCGGTGCGCTATCATTTTAAGATGCGCCCGTAGCTCAATCGGATAGAGCACCGGCCTTCTAAGCCGGCGGTTACAGGTTCGATTCCTGTCGGGCGCGCCACGAGAGTCTGGTTGTACGGTTTGCATGTGTCTTGTGGTGGATGTAGCTCAGCTGGTTAGAGCATCGGATTGTGATTCCGAGGGTCGCGGGTTCGAGTCCCGTCTTCCACCCCACCCCTAGAATGAAGCATAATACGCAGCCGAAGCCTCAGAAGGCGACTTTGGAACGATGGGCCGTTAGCTCAGCTGGTAGAGCAGTTGACTCTTAATCAATTGGTCGTAGGTTCGAACCCTACACGGCCCACCATCTTTCTTTGTCTTCATATAGCTTCGTTAATGCTGCGTCCGCCCGGGCCCGATCACGGGAACTACCCCCAGGTCACGGCAGGACCATCGCGAGAGTGGCGGAATTGGTAGACGCGCTGGATTTAGGTTCCAGTGGGGTAACCCGTGAGAGTTCGAGTCTCTCCTTTCGCACCAACCCGACGATGAGTCCGGTTCATGACGTATCTGCCTCAGTGGCAGAAAACGTCGGAGCCGGGCATCATGGCGGGCCAAATTTTTTAACCGTGGCCGCAAGCGGCCGCGGTGCGACCTCCTACCTGAGGAATGACTATGCAAATCTCGATCGAAACTGTCGGCACGCTGGGCCGCAAGCTCACTGTTAGCCTGCCAGCCGACCAGCTTGAATCCACGATCCGTCAGCGCTTGAGCGAGCTCTCGCGCACGGTGCGGCTCAAGGGGTTCCGCCCCGGTAAGGTTCCCGGCAAGGTCATTGAGCAGCGCTACGGCGCGCAGGTGCGCGACGAGGTTGTAGGCGACTTGATCCAGCGATCCTTTAGTCAGGCGGTGCAGCAAGAGAAATTGCGTCCGGCAGTGCAGCCGTCGATTGAGACCAGTGGCGTGCCCGAAGATGGTGAGTTCAAGTACACCGCCACCTTCGAAGTGATGCCTGAAATCGGCAACATCGATGTGTCAGCTTTGAAGATCGAGCGCCCGGTCGCGGAAGTCGTCGATGCTGATATCGATCGCATGATCGAGACCTTGCGCAAGCAACGGGGTGGCTGGACTGATGTCGAGCGTGCTGCCAACAGTGGCGATCTGGTGATGTTCGAGTCCGTTGCCATCGCTGGCGACGAGCGCATCCCAGCAGAAGGTACCGATCGCTCTGGCACGGTGCTGGGTTCGGGCGGCATTTTGCTCGATCTGGAAGAGAAGTTGGTCGGGCTTGCGCCTGGCGATGAGCGCGATTTAGAAGTGTCTTTCCCGGCGGATTACCGCAATGGCGCGCTCGCGGGCAAGGACGTCAAAATCACCGTCAAGATTGTTCGTGTTTCCGAGGCGAGCGTGCCTGAGTTGGATGACGAGTTCTTCAAGGCCTTCGGCATTCCGAGTGGCGGCTTAGAGCAGTTCCGCGCGGAAGTGCGTTCAAACCTGGAACGCGAACTGAAGGGCGCGATCATGGCGCGACTGAAGAATGACGTGGTCGAAAAGTTGCTCGCCGCGCATGCTGATCTCGAACTGCCCTCACGCATGGTTGACGCTGAGGCGCGTGGCTTGGCGCAACATGCCGCTCAGCAAGCGCGTGAAGCTGGCCAAAAAGTGCCGGACACGATTGACTTGGCGCCACTTAAGCCGCAGGCGCACAAGCGCGTCGCTGCCGCTGTTCTGCTGAACGAGTTGGCTCGTCAAAACGACATCCGTCTCGACAATGGCCGCGTTCAGGAAATGATGCAGTTGATCGCGTCAACCTACGAGGAACCGGAGCAGGTGGTTGAACTTTACCGCAAGGACCCCCAACTGCTTGATGGGCTGCGCAGCCGCGTGATCGAAGATCAAGTGATCGACTGGATCGCCGATCATGCTGATGCCAGCACCAAGACCTTGAGTTTTGAGGAAGTGATGCAGCCGGTCGCCACGGTTTGATGGCGCGGTACGCAGTTTGCAGCAGGAGATCGAACAGATGGACGTGAAAGGCCTGAATTTGGTGCCGATGGTGGTCGAACAGACCAGTCGAGGCGAACGCGCTTACGACATCTATTCGCGGCTCTTAAAAGAGCGGGTGATCTTCTTGGTCGGCCCGATTGACGACTACGTGGCCAATGTTGTGGTAGCGCAGATGTTGTTTCTGGAGTCGGAAAACCCCGACAAAGACATCAACCTGTACATCAACAGCCCCGGCGGTGTTGTGACGGCCGGCTTGGCCATTTACGACACCATGCGATTCCTCAAGGCAGACGTGAGCACGATGGTGATCGGTCAGGCTGCGAGCATGGGTTCGTTCCTGTTGGCGGCCGGCACCAAGGGCAAGCGGTTTGCCTTGCCGAACTCGCGAGTGATGATTCACCAGCCACATGGTGGTGCCCAGGGGCAGGCTACTGATATTGAAATCCAGGCGCGCGAGATTCTGTATCTGCGCCGTCGTCTGAATGAGGAATTCGCGGCCAATACCGGACAGCCATTGGATCGCATTGAGCGCGATGTCGAACGTGACCTGTTCTTCAATGCCGCGGATGCCAAGGCCTATGGACTGATCGACGAAGTGTTGACGCGCCGTCCGGAAGATACAATCAAACCAGGCTGATCCCTGTGCCACTGTGCACAAGCGCCCATAACGGCTAGGCGCAACTCCCGGCCTGAGCTATGCTCAGGTCGGCAACCGATATTGCAGGATGTAGCAAAGCATGACTGAAGAACGGCCTGGACGCAGCGGAGACGGTGGCAAGATTCTCTATTGCTCGTTCTGCGGTAAAAGCCAGCACGAAGTTCGCAAATTGATCGCCGGCCCCTCGGTGTTCATTTGCGACGAGTGCGTCGAGCTGTGCAACGATATTATTCGTGAAGAGCTGGAAGAACACGCCGCCACATCACGCAGCCAGTTGCCCAAGCCGCGCGAAATCATGGAAGTGCTCGATCAATATGTGATCGGGCAAAAGCGTGCCAAGAAGTCGCTCTCGGTTGCGGTGTACAACCACTACAAACGCATCGAAAGTAGCCAGAAGAACGATGACGTTGAACTGTCCAAGTCCAACATCCTCCTTATCGGTCCGACCGGTTCGGGCAAGACGCTGCTGGCCGAAACAATGGCGCGTTTGCTCAATGTGCCGTTCACGATTGCCGACGCGACCACGCTGACCGAAGCAGGCTATGTGGGCGAGGATGTCGAAAACATCATTCAAAAGCTATTGCAGAAGTGCGATTACGACGTGGCCAAAGCGCAGCATGGTATCGTCTACATCGACGAAATCGACAAGATTTCCCGCAAGAGCGAAAATCCCTCGATCACCCGTGATGTCTCGGGCGAAGGCGTGCAGCAGGCGCTGCTCAAGCTGATCGAAGGCACGGTTGCCAGTGTGCCGCCGCAGGGCGGGCGCAAGCACCCACAGCAAGACTTCCTGCAAGTTGATACGCGCAATGTGCTGTTCATCTGTGGTGGCGCGTTTGCAGGTTTGGAAAAAATCATCCAGCAACGCACCCTTGATGCGGGTGGCATTGGTTTCGGCGCTGATGTACGCAGCAAAAGCCAGAAAGCCAATATCGGTGAATTGCTCAGCCAAGTGTCCCCGGAAGATCTGGTTCGTTTTGGCCTGATTCCTGAGTTCATCGGGCGATTGCCAGTGGTCGCAACGCTGGAAGAGCTCGATGAGGATGCTTTGATCAAGATCCTTACCGAACCGAAAAATGCCATCACCAAGCAATTCAAGAAGCTGTTCGAGATGGAAGGCGTGGAATTGGAATTCCGCCCTGACGCACTCATGGCTGTCGCCAAAAAAGCGCTGGAACGCAAGACCGGCGCACGCGGGCTGCGCACGATTTTGGAATCAGTTCTGCTCGACACGATGTATGACTTGCCTTCGTTGGAGAACGTCTCCAAGGTTGTGGTCGATGAGTCGGTCATCAGCAATCAAGCCGAGCCATACCTGATCTACGAAAGTCCCCCAGCCGTTGCCAAGACAGCGCCTGCACCCAAAGCCGCGGCCGCCGAGTAAATCGAGGTGGCAATAAGCCGATGCGGGATCGAGTTAATACGCATCGGCAAGAGGGGGCGGAAGAACATTCTCAAGGGAGGAGTGCAGTGACTCGCATATTTTTCTTGGTATCAATTTTTCTCGTCGGCGCCTTGTGTTTGCCGACTACCGTCGTGCAAGCCGCCGGCAACGCCAAAGCAGCGCGAAAGCACGTGGAAAGCAGCATGGTGGTGACCGGCAACCTCGACATTGATCGTGACGGCACCGTATCTGCCGTATCCCTGGATCAAGAGGATTTGACGGACGCACTCTCGAGCTTTGTTCGTGATGCGGCCTTGCACTGGATTTTTGAGCCTGTACGTGATGACGAGGGTAATGCGCTAGCGGTGCGTGCGCCGATGCGTGTGCGCCTGATTGCTCGTGAGCTGGAAGGCGATAGCGTTCAAGTGGCCATTCGCAGTGCGAATTTTTCTCCGAAGTACGATCCAGAAGATCAGTCCATCGTGAGATCCACTGAGGTTAAGCCACCGACTTATCCACGAGATGCGCTCAGAGCACGGATGTCGGCTAACACGATCACAGCGATCAAGGTGGGGCGTGATGGCTCGGTGGAAGACGTGTCTACGCGGCAGGTCAACCTTCTGGCCATTACCAGTGAGCGTGAAATGCCGCGCTGGCGTCAAAAGTTTGCGCAGGCGAGTGAGCGTGCCATGCGCACCTGGAAGTTTCGCGTGCCGACCACGGGCCCGCAAGCCGATGCGCCCTATTGGATTGTTGCTGTGCCGACTCATTATCGTATAAAGGTGCCCTCCGGTGATAAGTCGGACCGCTCGGGAGGAAACCTTGGTAAATGGGAAACCTACCTTGCCGGCCCGCTGCACCCGATTCCATGGCTGAACCCGAATGACGCGCGCAACCTCGCTTCGCCCGATACGCTGGGGGATGGTGGGATCTACATGGATCGTGAGGATGGCTTGAAGTTGCTGACGCCGCTGGATGAGGGCTGAGCTTCTTTAGTTCCTGAAGCTTTGGTCGATGAGTGCGTTATCAGCCGGGACGCAAAGTTCTGGCAGATTCAAGAAGGCTCGCCGCCGTTGAGCGACCGGCGCCTGAAAAGTGCCGTCGTATTCTCGCGACTCCAAAGGCAGTTGCATCAATGAGGTTTGGATCACGGTGCAGGTTTGCCCGCAAACCCCGGCCAATAATCGCTGTCTGGGGTTGTGCGGTGGCCGAAGATGGCGGTGCCGATACGCACTGTGGTTGCACCCTCCGCAATCGCGAGCTCGAAGTCGCCCGACATGCCCATCGATAGTTCGTCCATGACGATGCCATCCGGCGCTTCTTGGCGTAACTGATCGCGAAGTTGGCGTAAGCGCACGAAGCAAGGGCGTACCAGCGCTTCGTCGTGTGAAAACAATGCGAGTGTCATCAGGCCGCGTACCCGCAGCGAGGAGAACGTCGGCAACTGTTTGACGAAGGCTAGCGCTTCGTCAGGCGCAAGGCCGAACTTGCTGGCTTCATTCGAGGTGTTCACCTGCACCAGCACGTCGAGCGAGCGCCCTGCGGCTTGCAGGTGCTTGTCCAGTGCTTCGGCCACGCGCACGCTGTGGAGCGCCTGAAACTCACTGGCAAATCGTGCCGCGTACTTCGCCTTGTTCGTCTGCAAATGACCAATCAGCACCCAGCGCAGATCGGTGAGATCAGCCATCGATTCAGATTTCTCCTGCGCTTCTTGCACCTTGTTCTCGCCCAGTTCGCGCAGGCCAATGGCATAAGCTTGACGCAGACGCGCTTCCTCGACGGTCTTGCTGACAGGTAGCAGCCGGACTTCAGACCGATCGCGCCCAGCCTTATGGCAGGCGGCTTCGATACGGGTGTGGATCGTGTCGAGATTACTGCGAAGAAGAGCTTCTGGCGTGGTCATTGGACGATGGCGATAAGAGGAGAGGTGGGCCTGCTGTGGGCAGCCATGCGTGCGACTTACGCAGCATCGTGGCCTACTAACTTCCGGCAACC
>CAJDUW010000013.1_pt1 | contig 51285 bp, 35 predicted proteins | sample 7390931 | NCBI WGS metagenome assembly CAJDUW01 (sample SAMEA7055687, study PRJEB34461) | soil metagenome | biome: terrestrial ecosystem; feature: Peninsula; material: soil | place: Antarctica | collected 2016
CGCGTAGCCGCCCGTGATCGTCAACGGTTGCGCCTGCTGGATTTTTACCGCCTGCGCCGTGTAGGTCAGGCTGCGCGTGATGATGATGTGGTCGACGCCAGGATTCGCATTCGCCGCGTTCACCGCCGCTTGGATGGTTGAATGGGTGCAGCCCGTGCCGGTTCCGACCTTGAAGGTGCTGGCTCCAGCCGGGGAAGCCACGGCCAGACCGAGAAGCACGGATCCCCAAATCACTGTTTTCTGTTTCATAACGCCTACTCCAACATTGGGCGGATGCCCGGTAGTTGAGGAGAAGAACGTCGTTTGGTAGGAAACAGCGACATTGCCGTTTGCTTATCCTGGCGCAAGGCGATCGGGAAGCGCGGCAGGGTGGTCTGCTGTATGTCCAGTCTGCGGCGGTTCCAAGGCGCTTCCGGCGTTTCGCTGGTATGACGAGTAGCACTTCGTTTAGCCACTGGTGACGCTTTCCGCCAACGCGGCCCCGGGGATGATCCTCATTTCCGTGGTCGCGAAAGTGAGTGGTACGCAGTCAATGCTGCGACGCCATTCGCAGAACGAAGTGCGGCTTGCGCTAGTAGCCTTGCCCCGTCGAGGCAAGTCGTTTGAGGCCGGCGAGCTTTTCGTCAATCGGTTCGCTCGACTTGGGTGCTATAGCCAGCGCCTCGGTGGCGACTGCCTTGGCCTCTTCGAGCTGACCCTCCCTGGACAGGCCCTGCGCCTTGAGTTCGAGCATCGAAAACAAGACAGTTTTCTCGTCCGGTGTCGCCAATTTGTGCTCTGCCACCACGGCGTTGATCAACTCGAGCGATTCCGCATCGCGATCCAAGGCGAACAATGCGAGCGCACGCTGGAAGCGGGCGAAACGGACTTCCATCGACGCCAAGGTGCCGGCACGCGTGGCCAAGGCAAGTAAGGTGTCGGTCGTGCGCAATGCGTCTTCGGGATGTCCACGGCGAACTTGGGTGCGTGCAAGGAATTGCAATGGACTGATGAGCTGCGGGCTGTCCTTGCCCGACATCGCGATCTGGTCATCCACCGCACGCGCCGCGAGTTCGCCGGCGCGGTCAAGCTGGCCCTCGGCAAGCAGCATTTGTGCGAGCGATCCGGATAGCCGTGGGCACACGGGATGACGCACCTCGGCCTTGCGACAGGACGCGACACCTTCTTCAAATGCCGCGATGGCGTCGGCGCTGCGCCCCTGTCCGGCGCGCAGGCGACCGAGCGCCGCATAGCCGTTTAACGTGTCGGGATGGCTCTCACCGAGCAAACTGCGCCGCATCGTGAGTGCGCGCTCGATATAAGGCTCGGCTTCGGCAAAACGTGCCTTCGCAACGAGAAAACTCCCGTAAACGCCGATTGCCCAAGCCGTTTCCTGATGTGGACGTCCATGCAGGTTTTCGGAGGTGGTGATCCACTCTCGATAAGCCTCGCCGGCTCGATCAAGCGCGCCGGTAGCAGAAGCGGCCTTGCTGATCGTCGAGAGCAGCAACATCTCGGTACGATCGGGGCTGGTGTCGATGGCTCGCTTGCGTGCGAGGGTGGCGTCAGCCAGTGCCAGCCCTTCGGCGAAACGCTGGCCGAACACGAGACCCTCCGCTTCCTCACTGTCAATGCGCAGTCCGGCCATAACGGCGTCACTCCCAAGCCTAGCCGCAACCGTGCGCGCAACCGCCCACGTACTGCGCGCGTCGTCGATACGGCTGTCTGTGCTCTCGGCATTGCCGAGCTGGATCAGCGCGTCCACGGCAAGGGAATCACTGCGGGACGCGAGTTGCTTGCGCACGGGTTCCAGTGCGCTCTGCGCTTGCACAGGTTTTCCCTGGTTCATCCAGGCACTGGCGCGTATCGAGCGTGCCCGCAGCGACTGGACAGCCTCATCGTCGTTGGTGTCGGTGCGAGCTGCGAGGTCGGCGTCCACGCGATCGAGCAAGGCATGTGCCCGGTCCGCGTCTCCAATCGACTGTGTGACTTGCGCCAGCGTCAACAACAAATCCAGGCGCATCGCTGGTGTCATGGTCGTGTTGGCAAGGGCGCGATCGGCAGCTTCTTGGACCAATTCCTCGACGCCGGGCCGTTTGTCGCGCGGCACATCGGGTTGCGCAGCCTCAAACACGGAAACCAGAAAATCGCGCACGCTGATCGCGCGTTGCGCCTGCGCGTCGGCCCGGATCGCTTCCCGATGCGCCACATTCGCCTGCCACATCGCCATGGTCATCGCCGCGACAATGGCAAGCACGAAAACCGCACTGGTCAACACGCCGCCCTTGTGACGAACCATAAACTTTCGCGCTCGATACCATGAGGACGGCGGATGCGCAATAACCGGCTGGCGATCCAGATAGCGTTGGATGTCGTCGGCGAACGCGCCCGCTGATGGATACCGTCGATCGGCTTCGGTCGAGAGCGCCTTCAACACGATGTTGTCGAGATCACCCTGCAATACCGGCTTCATGGCGCGCATCGGCAACGCGGCCTTGACCTCATCCTTGCCGGCCAATGCCAGCTCCGCCGCCAACACGGAAGGCCGTCGCTGCGGTTGGCCCTGCGGGCGCAGACCGAGCAGCAATTCATGCATGACGACGCCGAGTGAGTAGACATCGGTGGCGGTGGTGATCGGCTGCCCGGTGATTTGTTCAGGCGCTGCGTAATCGGGTGTGTAGACGCCAACGGTCGCGTGATCGACGTCATCTTCGAGCAGTTTGGCGATGCCGAAATCGATCAGCTTCACGTGACCTTCGGTGTCCACCATGATGTTCGAAGGCTTTAGATCACGATGCACGACAAGGCTTCGGTGGGCCACATCCACTGCCCGCAATACGGTCAGCAGCAGCGCAAGGCGTTGGCGAACATCGAGTTGGTGTGCGTTGGCGTAGTGCGTGATCGGCACGCCATCGATGTATTCCATGACCAGAAACGGAATGCCGGCCTCGGTGACATCACCATCGAACAATCGCGCGATATTCGGATGCGAAAGGTTCGCCAATACTTGCCGCTCACGCAGAAACAGGCGCTGCTCTAGCTCGGAATACAGTCCCCGGCGGAGTAGCTTGATCGCGACTTGCTGCTGGAAATCGTCGCCTTGTCGCTCGCCCAGAAACACGGCCGCCATGCCGCCTTTACCCAGCAGCCGAACCAAACGGAACGCGCCGATGTTCTGGCCGACTAAGTTTTCGAGGGCCGGGCCATCATCCTTCATGCGATACGCCAGCTCGCCAGCTGGCGTATCCAGAACACCCCGGCCGGTGTCGTCGGCCTGCAATAGGTCCAAAACCGCAGCTCGATCTTCGGCGTTCGCGACATGCTGTTCCAGCCAAGCCGCGCGTTCGTGGGTAGGCAGCTCGACCACGCTGTCAAAGATCGAACGTAATCGGCCGAACGTGTCGGATGAGTTGTCGGCAGGCGACGGGGTAGGGGGTGGTGTACTCATGATGTAAAGGAACGATATATGGCGCGAAAGTACGACATTTGTTCACCCCATCAGGTCGTGGAGGTAAGCGCGAGCAAAGCGCCAATCTCGATTCAGGGTGCGCTCGGTGACCCCGAGTAGCTCGGATATCTTGGATAAAGGCAAGCCCGCGAAATAGTGCAGTGCGACCATCTGGCCTGCGCGTGGGTCAGAGCGCTCAAGGCGCTGCAAGGCCTCATCCAGCCCCAACACCTGAGTGGCTGTCATATCTGCAATTTCGACATCGTCAATATCGACCTTGACCGCGCCCGCGCCGCGCTTCGCACGCAATCGTTGCCGCGCGTGATCTACAAGAATGTGCCGCATCGCCTGCGAGGCATAGCTGAAAAACTGCGCTTGGTCGGAAAACTCAAGTTCACGTGCCGCCGAAACCTTCACGTAAAGCTCGTGCACCAGGCTCGTAGTGTCGAGCGTGGCATCGCTGCTGCGAGCAAGCTGGTTGCTGGCCATGCCTTTAAGCCGTCCGTAGACCGCCACAAACAATGCGTCCGCGCTCAAAATATCGAACGAAGGGGCAGGGCTCGCTGCAGAAGGTTCTGTGTTCATTACGCTGTCCACATCGCCAAAGACCCTCGCAGTATTGTGGAAACAGCAGTTGCGTGACAGTACCTTGTGTGGGACTGCAGTAATAGCGGAACCGACGATGTCGCTAGACACAACAACGTATTCCGTCTAACGCGTGTTCGAAGTGAGGTTCAGTTTGATATCAGAGACTTACGTGAGTACAGTCCATTTTTCTTGGAGTTAATCGCAAAAACTAACCCCACTTACCGCTGCCAGCATTAGTCCGATCGGAACATAAAACAAAGCAACCATCAGCAGTTTATTGCCAAGCCTATTCTGACTCATGCCGACTCAAAGACACTATTGCTGTGGACAGAACTAGGGAAAATATTCCGAATCCATTCGGCATGGAGAATCTTAGCCCTGACAATGCATTTCCTTTGGATATTTCATAGTTGGTAGCCATCGGGATGCTGCTCGAACCAGTCGAGAAGCGGAGCCTCGTGGTCGTTAAATACTTTCAACATCGACTCATTGTGGACAGCGGTCTAATGCCGGAATTAGGCGGCGCAGCCGTCTGCCTTGCACACCTAGCTAGGCCGCAAGCGCGTTTGCCGAACGACCCGACTCACCAATCTCTGGTGGCAATGAGTTCTTCAACATCCGCCTCGAACCCATAGGCCTTGGCGATGAATTCGAAGTCAGCACCGATGTTCTCGCGGGCGGCGGTTTCAAGTTCGCTTCCGCGCTCCTCAAGCTCCTCGCCAAGGCGGTTGAACTCTTCTGTAGCTGCATGCGTGAGCACATAGAGACCGTCCAAGGAAGCCGGCTTCTGTACCTCAATGGCCTCACACAAGTTGAGCAAAATCTGCTGACCCTTCTCCACCTGCGCGGCGGGGAAGTAATCGTCGTCATTCATCTCGCGAAGGAAAGTATGGGCCAGGATCTCTTTGTTCTCGATCATCACAGTAAATGTTCCATTGAAAGTTTGATTCGCTCGTACGTACTCGACGGGCCCTAACACCGGAAAGACGCCGTCGCGTTAGCGGTCGGCTTGATTGAAGGGTTGGGCACCGCTGGCGTCACTTGGCAGCCGACGAAGAAGAGCGGCACGAGTGCTTTGGTTGATGCCGCGTGCTTGGCAGTAAGCCGACGACAGCCAAACCGCCAATTCTTTTGCACCTTTGCTGGGATTGCAGCCAATACAGCACAAAACGATGCTTTCTCGGGTCGCTGGTGAGGCGCCCAACTACTATTAGGTGTCGAATTGCGGCCTAGCTCAGCCGCCTAATCTAGGCGATCGTGGGTTAGGTTCATTAAGAATTCTAGGCGAAACATCAAGTCGGTCTTATGGGGGATAGCTAGTCCTGTCGTCTAACCTGGTGGCTCCCATGCGCCGACCAGAATGAGGGCCTCACGGCCGAATCCTTACATAGGTGCGCATGGGTGTCTATAAAGGGCGGCGCGCTTCAGTTGTCGTGCAATCGCGCACTCATCGCAGGTGAGCTGACTTGGGCCGGCCGCGTGCGGCTCCAGTCAGGCACATGCTGACTCGAAGCGGCGGCAAGTGAGAGGTGAGGTTGCCCGACAAAGCTGCGAGTACTCAAGCGTGCCTACAACTTTGTATTTTACATAATATACATTATGCGCACTCGCATTGGTGAAGCTATGCAAGATCAGGAGCGGATTTCGTAAAACAGGAATCCACCCCCGGAACGCTTCGCTTTACTTGGCAAGCTGACGACACGGAAACCGCTCGCCGGTCGTTGGGTCGAAAATCTCAATCCAGCCGTTGTTGACACGCTTAACTGTAAAGCCGTTTAAACAGCGCACCATGCCCGATTCCGCATTAGGTGAAGCAGCCTTCAACCTCGGAGGCTTTGCCGCCTCAATCCTCGCCCTACGTTCACGATCAAGACGGCGCGATTGATCGGCCATCTGTCGCATTTCCCGATCGATCTTTTTGGCTTCCGCTTCGAGCAACTCAGCAGCCGAATGCAACTCAGCACGAATACGCAATTCTGTTGCGACCCAAGCGACTGCGAACGCAAGTAGCGTACCAAGAGCGACAGCGCAAACTATTTGCCAGAACTTCATAAACGCCCCAAAAGCCGTACCAAGGGTGAGCAAGGATCATCAAAAGCCCAACCTCTGAAAAAGCAAAGAACGTAGATGGTACCGACGACAACGGTTCACTTCTATACCGTGATTTTTGTTCAAACCGGGCGGTGATTGGAGCGGTGGACGCGGCAGCGACCGGCCCGCAAGCCGTGCCCACTATGCGAAACCGCTTTTTTTTGCCATGCTGCGGAAAGAACTTCCGGGTAAGAACGAAATGCGTAGAACACATCCACGACAAAAATGAATTGGGTCACCGGCTACAATGGCCCGCCCAGCGCCGATACCGATACGCATGCCACTGTACGACACTCTCCATCAGCCCCCGTTTGCGACTTTCGCTTTTGACGCTACAACTGGAGCCGCGTGATGGACGGCACTCAACTTTCGGTTCTCTGGGGTGTGCCTTTTGTCGGGGTTTTGCTTTCCATCGCATTGTTCCCACTGGTGGCACCAAAGTTTTGGCATCAGCACTTCGGAAAGATCACAGCGGCCTGGGCATTGGCATTCGTGGTTCCATGCATGCTCATGTTCGGTGCCGCCACGGCTGTTGATGGCGTCATCCATGCGATGCTGGATGAATACCTGCCGTTCGTGATCTTGTTGACGGCGCTGTTTGTAGTTTCCGGCGGTATTTACATTCGCGGCAACCTGCATGGCACTCCGGCACTGAACACCGGGATCTTGCTGGTGGGTGCCGTGCTGGCCAGCTTTATGGGTACAACGGGCGCCTCGATGTTGCTGATCCGCCCACTGATCCGCGCCAACGACAATCGTCGCAGCAGCGCGCATGTGGTCATCTTTTTCATCTTTATAGTGAGCAATATTGGTGGTTCTTTGACGCCACTGGGCGATCCGCCGCTGTTCCTTGGCTTCCTCAAGGGTGTCGAATTCACTTGGACCGCACGCCACATCTGGCCTGAAACCTTGGCCCTGGTGGTCGTGCTGCTGGCGATGTTTTATGCGCTGGATAGCTGGCTCTACCGTCAGTTTTCACCCAAACGTGTTGACCCGACCCCGGACTCGGTCACGTTCGGGATTGAGGGCGTTGTCAATTTTGCCTTGTTGGCCGTAGTTGTGGCGCTGGTGTTGATGAGTGGGCTGTGGAAGCCCGGAATCAGCTTCGAGTTGCGTGGAGCTCACGTTGCCCTGCCCAGCCTGGTGCGGGATGTCGGTTTGATTGGGGTCATTATTGCTTCGTTGATGGCCACGCCACGCGCGGTGCACGACAGCAACCAGTTCAGTTGGGGGCCGATGCAAGAGGTGGCCAAATTATTCGCCGGCATCTTCATCACCATCATTCCAGTCATCGCCATGCTGCAGGCCGGTCTCGACGGCCCCTTTGGCGCGGTGGTGAAAAGTGTGACCAATGCCGATGGTACGGCTAATCCCCTCGCCTATTTCTGGGCCACCGGCATTCTCAGTTCGATGCTCGATAACGCGCCGACCTATCTGGTGTTCTTCAACACGGCGGGCGGTGACGCTGCAACGCTGATGGGCCCGTTGGCCAGTGTGCTGGCGGCGGTCAGTGCCGGGTCGGTGTTCATGGGCGCCCTCACCTATATTGGTAATGCGCCGAACTTGATGGTCGCGGCAATCGCAGTCGAACGCGGTGTGCGGATGCCGACGTTCTTCGGCTACATGCTCTGGAGCTGCGGTATTTTGCTGCCTCTGTTCGCGCTGGTGAGTTGGATCTTCCTAGGCTGAAGATTCGAGCCTGAATCTGTGGGATAGGTTTGATCGCGCCGCACGGGTGCGATCAAACCAACCGTAGCCGCGCCCTACTTCGCTGCTTTGGACTCGGCGATGAAGGCGTGAATGTGATCGCTCAGAACCGGCAGCGGGACTGAACCCACGCGCAGTACCGTGTCGTGGAAGGCGCGTATATCGAAGCGCTCGCCCAGTTCTTTTTCTGCTTCGGCACGCAGCTCCACGATCCGAATTTCACCGAGCTTGTAACTCAGCGCTTGCGCCGGCCATGAAATGTAGCGATCCACTTCCGTGGTGACTTCGTGCTCGGAAAGTGCGGTGCGATCGCGCAGATAGGTCAGCGCTTGCTCACGGCTCCAGCCTTTGTGGTGAACACCGGTGTCGATCACCAAGCGTGCGGCACGCCACATTTCATAGGTGAGTCGGCCAAAATCCTCGTAAGGCGTTTCGTAGATGCCCATTTCCTTGCCGAGTTTTTCGCAATACAGGCCCCAGCCTTCTCCGTAGGCGGAGATGTAATTGTCGCGGCGGAAACCGGGTTGCTCGTCTTGCTCGGTCGCCAGTGCGCCTTGCATTGCGTGGCCCGGATCGGATTCATGCAAGGTCAGCGCTGGCAAGTTGTAGAGCGGGCGCGCGGGCAGGTTGTACGTGTTGACCCAATAAGTGCCATTGCCGCCGCGACCGGCGGTCCAGAATGGTGCGATATCCGGCGGCACCGGCACGATGGCAAAGCGCGCGCGTGGCAGGGTGAAATACTTACCGATAACCGCATCCACGCGCTTGGAAATCCAGGCGGCGTGCATCAAGAGCTCTTTCGGCGTTTTGGCGTAAAATTGCTCATCTGTACGCAAAAACTGCAAAAAATCGGCGAAACTGCCCTTAAAACCACTTTGTTCGATGACTTGATCCATCTCGGACTGGATGCGATCGACCTCGCTCAGGCCGATCTGATGGATGGCTTCCGCATCCAGATCGAGCGTGGTGTATTCGCGGATTTGCTGTTGGTAATAGGCCTTGCCATCCGGCATCGCTTCGGCGGCCAGAGTCGTACGCGCCTTGGGCATGTATTCCTCACGGAAGAACTGCAACAGCTTCGCAAAAGCCGGTTGTAGATGCTCGTTGATCGCTTTCTGAGCGTCGGCCCGCAACTCGGCTTGAACGGCTGTAGGAATGGTGCCCGGTATTTTGGTGAGAGGTTCCCAGAATGAACTTTGCTCGACCGTGTCGACGTCAGCGATCATGGCAATCGACACATCGCGTCCATCCAGCACCGCACGCGGCACGCTGAACCCGCGGTCGAGGCCGGCACGCATGTTTTCGATCTGCTGATCAAAGTAGCGCGGCACGTCCTTGAGGCGTGCGATATAGGCGCGATAGTCGTCCACGTTGCGGAACTGACCGCGCGTCATGAAGCCGAGGTTCGACCAGAACGAAGAATCGGCATTGAATGGCATTTCGTAGGTGCGAAAGCGCACTTCAGCGGCAAGATTTTCAATCTGCGGTCGGTAGATCCGGTAGTTGATGCGCTGCTCTGGTGAAAGCTTTTCCTGATCCACCGCGTCGAGGCGTTTGAGGGTGCCTTCCCAAACTTTCAGTCGTGCCTGCTGACTTTTAGCGTCCACATTAGGGAAGCGGGCACGACTGGAGAAATCAGTTTCGTCCTGACTTCTGCCGAACTCCTTTTGTCGCCAGTCCCACTCCTGCTGGTAGACGGCAACAAAGGCAGCATCGGCATCGGCGGTACTGACTTTGTCTTTAGCAAAGCTCAGCGCCGGCAGTACAAGGCACAGCGCCAGCAGCAGCGTTCTCATCGTGCATCGCTCCAAATAAATTCCGTAGATGATGATGGCAGCAGCCGAGCCGGGATGTCGTGTGCGCAACGTCACCCTGCCCGATGCCACCACGCATTCAGGCGTTGGCGAAATCGAAGGCCAGCACATCAGCGATGCGGTTGGTGTCGCACATCTCCATCAGCAAACGCTCGATACCAAGGGCGACGCCAGCGCAATCCGGTAATCCAGATGCCAGCGCTGCGAGCAGATGTTCGTCAATCGGCAACTCGCTCTGTCCGCGCGCACGGCGGCGATGGTTATCATTCTCGAAGCGGGCACGTTGCTCGGACGCATCGGTCAGTTCGTGATAGCCATTGGCCAGTTCGCTGTCACCCAGATACACCTCATAGCGTGCCGCCACTGCGTCACTGCCCTGCCCCACAATGCGCGCCAGTGCGCATTGGCTGGGCGGAAAGCCGTGGATAACGCGGATCACATCGTCCTCGAATTCTGCTTGCAGGCGATGGGTCATCAACAGATCAAGCCAGTCGTCGCGGGATAGATCGTCGGCCTCGATACCGTGATCAGCCAAGGGCGCTCTAAGCTCATCGATGGATGCAGTGAACGCGTCGAAGCCGAACGCGGCTTGATACACGGCGCGATAACTGTGGACTTCACGCCGTGGGCGGCGATCCACCAGGGCCAATGCGCGCTCGATTAGCTCACAGGTTTCCGAGGCCAGATCGATGTGACTCCAGCCGATGCGGTACCACTCCAGCATGGTGAACTCGGGATTGTGCCGCCGTCCGGCCTCGCCATCACGAAACACCCTGCCCAGCTCGTAGCAATCTCCGATACCTTGGGCAAGAAGGCGTTTCAGCGCGAATTCCGGCGAGGTACGCATCCAGCGGGTGCGCGGTCCACCCTCAGGCAATGGGCCAGAGAAATGCACCTTAAAGCTTTCGATGTTCGGCTCGGTGTTGGCTCCCGCTGAAAAAATAGGTGTCTCCACTTCGAGCACGCCACGCGCAGCAAAAAAACTGCGGATCAACTGGTTGAGCTGACCGCGAAGCCGGAGGGCTTCAAGCACTGATGTGCAGCCGGCGCCCGTCATCGGGGCACGCTCGCAGACTTAGGTCCTCGCGTGTCCCGGCTTACGCGACAGGCTGTGTGCGAATTCACGACTCGTGACTCTCGAAAAAAGCCAACAATTGATTTTCGTCCCACACATCCACACCGAGTTCCCGAGCTTTGTCGAGTTTGGAACCGGCGGCTTCGCCCGCGATCACAAAGGAGGTTTTCTTCGACACGCTACCGGCTACTTTGGCGCCGAGCGCTTCCAGTCGTTCCTTGGCCTGATCGCGACTGAGGCTGGATAAAGTGCCCGTGAGCACAGTGGTTTGGCCGGCAAGTGGCTGGGACACCGCTTCGGAATCTGCGGCGGCAGCCACCACGCGGTGCATAAACGCCTCGTCGCGCAGGAGCGATTCGCGTATCGCTGGGTTGGACAGCGTGTCGGCTAGATTGTCAGCCGCCGCTTGCGACAAACCGGCGTCTAGCCAGCGCTCGCGGCTCGCTGACATAAGCCCATCCACGGATGAAAAGCTGCCTGCCAGTTTCTCGATACTGCCGGGGCCGAGCTTGTCTATCTTCAAGCCTTGCAGCAAAGCGTCCAAGCCAAAGAGCGGGCGTACCGCTGCATCAGGTGGCCTCTCATCGTCAAAATTGATGCCCGCTGCTAGCAGGGCATCAACGACCTTAACATTCCCAGCTTGGGCAAAAAACGTCACGATCGCGGTGGCCACTTCGTCGCCGACATCTGGCAGGGTGCGCAATAAAGATGCCGGGCAGGAACGAATTAAACTCAAGTTTCCCAAGTACTTGGACAGCGTCTTTGCAGTGTTTTCCCCCACGTGAGTGATGCCCAGCGCGAAGAGAAAGCGCGATAAGCTGCTGCGTTTGCTGGCATTGATGGCTGACAGAATGTTCTCAGCCCAGCGGGTCGCAACCTTGCCGGTTTTGACGGTCTCGGGAGTGTTGCCATCGCGCTCGTCGGCGCGACGTTTCATTTCAAGAAAGTCGTCCAGCGTCAGACGATAAAGATCGGCTGGCGTGTGCACATAGTCGAAATCCACCAAGGCATCGACGAATCGGTCGCCCAGGCCTTCGATATCCATCGCACGACGCGAAGCGAAATGGATGATGGCCTCCTTGCGTTGGGCGGCGCAGACCAGCCCACCGGAACAGCGAAAGGCTGTCTTGCCCTCCTCCCGCAGCAGTTCGGACCCACAGACCGGACAGGTTTTCGGCATTTGCCAGGGCGGCGCTTGCGGTGGCCGATGCTCGGGGATGACGCGCATCACCTCAGGGATCACATCGCCCGCCCTTCGCACGATTACAGTGTCACCCACGCGTACATCGAGGCGCGCGATTTGATCGGCATTGTGCAAGGTGGCGTTGGTAACGGTAACGCCACCGACCTGCACCGGCGTGAGTCGTGCGACCGGCGTGGCCGCGCCAGTGCGGCCAATTTGAATATCAATGGCTTCCAGCACAGTGGACTGTTCCTCCGCTGGGAACTTGTGCGCGAGCGCCCAGCGCGGCGCACGTGAGACAAAGCCCATGGCATCCTGCAGGTCGTAGTCGTCGAGCTTGTAGACGACTCCGTCGATGTCGTATGGCAGATCGGCGCGACGCTCGCCAATGCGCTGGTAATAGGCAATGAGGCCGTCGAAACCGGTGGCAATGTCGACTTCCGGAGAAATCGGAAAGCCCCAATCCCGAAGATGCTGCAAGGTGGCCGAGTGCGTACTTGGCAGATCGAAGCCTTCGACCACACCGATGGAATAGGCGAAAAAGCTCAGGCGACGACGTGCCGTGACGGCTGGATCGAGTTGGCGCAGTGAGCCTGCGGCGCCATTTCTCGGGTTGGCTAGGGTCTTGTCGCCACGTGCCAGCGCTTGCTGGTTGTAGGTCTCGAAGTCCTTACGCAACATGACAATTTCACCACGTACTTCAAGCAGTTCCGGCCAGTTCTTGCCGTGCAACTTGAGTGGGATTGAGCGCACCGTGCGCAGGTTGGCGGTGACATTTTCACCTGTCTCGCCATCACCACGAGTGGCGCCACGCACGAATGCCCCGTGCTCGTAACGTAGATTGATCGCCAATCCGTCAAACTTTGGCTCGACGGAGAAAACGGGGTCGGAAATGCCCAATTCACGCTCGATCCGGCGCTCGAACTCGGCCACCTCCCGGAAACGAGTCAAGTCATCGTTTCCGTCCTCGTTGAAGGCATTGTTCAACGACAGCATGCGTGGTTCGTGCTGGACTTGAGCAAAGCCGGATGAAGCGACATTGCCGACACGCTGGGTGGGCGAGTCCGCTGTGATCAGATCGGGATGCGCAGCTTCCAGCGCCTGCAGCTCCCGCATCAGGCGGTCGTAGTCGATATCCGGAAAGATCGGGTCGTCAAGAACGAAGTAGCGATAGTTCGCCTCGTCAATGCGACGGCGCAGGTCTTGGGCGAGTTCGGCAGGTGACGACTTGATATTCATACAGGGTATTTTAGTCCGACCCTGCCGTGAACTTTCAGCTCACGCCCAGCCCAGGGATGGCGCTGATGGTGTCCGGGTCAAAACCTGAAATCTGGGCAAAGTGACGACCGCGTTCAATGTAGTTTTGATAGCGCGGAAAGCTGGGCGCACCGGGTGACAGAAGGATCACGCCATCCGAGCCCAGGGCTCGTTCGGCCAAGTGCACCGCTTCGGGCAGATCCGGTGCCTCGAACAAGGCAAAGCGACCGCCACGTGCAGCAAACTTCAATCCTTCCGCGATTTTTGGCCCGTTCTGGCCCATGCAGATAATGGCCAGTGGTGGTTCTCGCGCCATGCGCTCAAAAAATACCGACCAGTCGAGTCCGCGCTCATAGCCGCCGACAAGTATGGCCGTACGCCGGTTGGCGTGACAGTCCAGTGCCGCCAGCGACGCGTAGGGTGTGGTGCTGATCGAGTCGTTAACGTATTCGCGCCCATCGTGATGGCCGAGAACCTGAAGTCGGTGCGGCAGGGGCTGAAATTTCGTGGCATGCGGGGCCAGCGCCACGGCATCGAAACCCATCGCCTCGATCGCAGTCAATGCAGCGCATAGGTTGGCGCGATTGTGCGCACCCGGCAATGGCAGTGAGGCCGCATCCAGAATGGCCTCGTCACCGCGGTAGACCACGCTGCCTCGCACGTGCCAGCCTTGGCGCGCGTTGAACCACCACAGTCGCGCGGCGCGGGTGCCGCCGGCTTCCACGCTGAGATCGGTTTCTGAGGCTAAGCCTTGTAGAGCCGGACGCCGACCGAAGGCCGCAAGGCGTGCGTCAGCCGCGTTGAGTACGAGATGTTTGGGATTGGCTGAGGTCGCCAGCGCCAGCTTGTCGGCGATATAGCGTTCTTCGCTGCCGTGCCAATCAAGATGTTCGGGAAACAGATTCAATACGACCGCAACTTCGGGGGAAATCGCGTCGCGGGTCTGGTAACTGGACAACTCCAGCGAATAGACCTCAGGCGGTACTTCCGTATCGAGTAGTTCCAGCAAGGGCAAGCCGATATTGCCGGCCAATGCGGTGCGTGTTCCGCCAGCGCGCAGCAAATGGGCGATCAAGGCCGTGGTGGTGCTTTTACCTTTGGTGCCGGTGACGCAAAGGGTGCGAGCGTCAGGGTTTTCTCCGAACCACAGCGCTGTGCCGGACGTGAAGCGCACGCCCCTCGCAATCGCCTCTGCGGCAGCGCCGTGATAAGGGCTGATGCCTGGTGACTTGATCACCACGTCGAAACGCGCCAACAGATCTGCTGTCACTTCTTCGTTGAATAAATACAGCGCCGGATCGCCCAACTCCGCCGCTTCGCTCATCTCTGACTGCGAACACAGCAGTGCCAGTGGCGTGCGTTGCAGGTGCCAGCGCAAGGCCGCTAAGGTCGCCCTGCCCTCACGCCCATAGCCCCAAAGCGCTACCCGCTTACCTTCAAGTTCGGAAAGTCTCACTGACTCGATTCCACAAGGTTTCCGGAATGCCGTGCTCGCGGTGCGGCTCCAGTAAAGATGTCAAAGACACCGGCTCGATCTGCGGAGCGATGTCACGATTGAATCGACGTACCAACGCATCCTCGCGCCAAACTGGACGATTGGCCAGTTCAAAAAACGCGGCACGCGCTTCGCGCCCTTCGCCCACACACTCAAAGGGCTTGTGCGCACCGTACTCGATCAGCGCATCGTAACCCGACGCGAGCGATGTCTCATCCAGCAAATTTCGGCCGAAAATTGCGGTCAGGCGTGGTTTGGGCAGAAATGGCGCCAAGGCCAGAAACACGAACTGGCACTTTGGGCATACCCCGCACCAGCGTTGTGTGGGTCGCTCACCACGTAGATGGAAGTTACGGTTGCAACTGGAGAACACCGCGTCATAACGATCTTGTTTGGCGAACTGTTGCGCCACCGCCAGCTCGGAAAGTGGGCGCAGCAAGGAGTAGTAGTGCAAGTCTGCGGCAACGTGTTCGCGCACATAAGCAGCGAAGCTGCGCTCGAACTCCCAGCCCTTAGACCATTGATGGTTGACTTCGCCGGTGCCGGGAATGAGGCTGCCGTAACTGGCTGAGCGTTCGTTTGAGAACACCACTTGATTGGCATCGAGCAGTAAGGCGGCCAGCACGAGAATTGCTGAATTGACCGCGGTTACGGGGATATGACCGTTCCATGCGCCTTGTTTATTGAACTCGAATAGCTCAGGTGCCAGCTGCCTTTCGATTTGTACCACCGGTAGCTCGGTGTGCTCGGCGCAGACACGAATCAGGGGCGAGGCACCAATGAAGCTGACCGATTGTTGTACCCCAAGCGCCCGCAGAGCCTCAATTGAGACCAAGGAATCTTTGCCACCGCCGATGGCCGTTAGGGCGTGCTCGGCCAATTCCAGTCGCGGTGCCTGCGGCGCGCTGCCGGAGCTCTTGAGCTTGATTTTGCCGCGCAGAGAAAGTCCGTTGCGATAGGCAAACTCGCCTAGGCCGTTTTCATAAACCGAGCTCACCAAGTCAGCCAGAGAACCATCCAGCGGCTCGCCGTCGACGTGCAGGTTTGCAGGCACGGCCGCCTTGTAATAGCTGACGCCGGCAAGCAGATGCAAAAGCCGCAAGGCCATCGCCACGGCCTGACGTCGGCTGGCATCAAGCTGAAACGGTGCGCCGGGAATCTTGAGGGTTTCGATTAGTTCGGGGCCATCATCAAAGGCGAATACCAGTTCGACCCGTCCGCTGACCTCATCCAACGTTGCACGCACGAAGCGGAAGCACTGGATCGCATCACGGCGAAACACCCAATCTTCGTTGGCCGCTTTTTCTGGTGTTTTCAGCTCAGTCATCCAGCACACTCTCCATTGGCAAGGCTCGCAAGTTGTAGGTCGAGCCCATCACCGCACCATACGCACCGGTCGTGCTCACGAGCAAGATGTCGCCCTCGCGGGTCGGTGGCAGCCGACGGTGCCGCGCCAACACGTCACCACTTTCGCAGATCGGCCCGACGATGTCGCAAACCTGCGTTGACGGCTCATCCAGACGCGTCAGATTCACAATTTCGTGACGTGCGTTGTAGAGCGCGGGACGCAGCAGTACATTCATGCCGCCGTCGACGCCGATGCGAGTGACACCTTCTTTTTCAATCACTTGCGTCACTCGCAACAATAAAGCGCCGGCCTCGGCCACTAAGTATCGGCCTGGCTCCATCCACAGCGCGTAGTGCGGACATAGTGTTTTGGCTTCCGATAGCGACTGTGCCAGCGCTTCGATATCGAAAGGATTGGCTTCGGGTTTGCGATCCACGCCAAGTCCACCGCCGAGATTGAGCGCTTCGACTGAGCCGAGCCGATCTGCAGCCGCCGCAAGATGACCAAACACATCACGCCAATGCCCTGCATCGGTAATTCCGCTACCCAAGTGAGCGTGCAAGCCAAATATGCGAGCGTCCACGGCTCGTGCGGCTGCGGCGAATGCTTCCACTTCTTCCAAGCTCAAACCGAATTTGCTATCAGTGCCGCCGGTGCGGACCTTGTCATGGTGGCCACGACCGTAGCCCGGATCGAGTCGCAGCCACACGCTGCGGCGGCGAAACAGTTCAGGCCAGTGCGTGAGTGGATAGATGCTGTCGAGCGTGACCCAGACATCGTGCGTCAGTGCAACCTCGTACTCGGCCCTGGCTGCAAAACTTGGGGTGAACAGCACGCGGGTTGGATCTAGTCCTGGGAACAACGAGAACACGTGTTCCAGTTCACCGCTGGAAACACATTCGAAGCCAAACCCTTCCGCCTCTAGGGTGCGCAAAACACCAGGGTGCGAGTTGGCTTTCATCGCATAAAAGCGTCGATCCAAGGCGCCGATTTGACGCAGCTCGCGTGCCCTTTCGCGGACGGTCGGCAAATGGTAGACGTAGGCCGGTGTGCCCGTTTCAGCGCGTGCCAGCAGCGATTCACACCGTGATTGCCACCACGGCTCGGGTATCGGCTCATCGCCGCGTTCCAGTTCACGCCAACTCGGGCCGAAGACGAGCGAGTCTTCGACCGGCATGGCCTGAGCTTGGATCAGGAGTTCATGCAAGCGCGGCAACATGCCGTCGATCAGGCTTTCATCGACGACAAAGGTCAAGTTGAGATCGTTCGAACTTTGCGAAATAAGATGCACCCGCTCGCGCCCGAACGCGGCCAATACGTCGGATAATTTATGTAAGAGCGAGCGCATGCCGCGCCCGACCAAGGTGATCGACGCGCAGGGGGCGATCACTTTGACTCGGCACACTTCTGCCAGATCCGCGCACAGGCGTTCCAGCACATCGGAATTGACCAGATTGTCAGATGGGTCGAGCGACACAGTGACGTTGGCTTCGGACGAGCCGATCAGATCAACGGACAGCCCATGGCGTTTGAAACGCTCGAACACATCCGCCAGAAACCCGACTTGTTGCCACATGCCCATACCATCCATCGACACCAGCACAATCCCGCGCTTGGAACTGATGGCTTTGACGCCCGGCGCCGCATCAAGCTGACGCGGGCCGATCACGGTGCCTTCGAAGTTCGGACGCGAGGTGTCGCGAATCCACAGCGGCACGCGCGCCTCGCGGCACGGCGAAATGCAACGTGGATGCAGAACCTTTGCGCCGGTGGATGCGATTTCCTGCGCTTCCTCGTAATCCAATCGGCTTAACAATCGTGCTTGCGGCACTTGGCGCGGATTGGCGCTGAACATACCAGGCACATCAGTCCAGGTTTCGACTCGTTCTGCGCCTAGCAATGCGCCCAGACAAGCGGCTGAGGTATCCGAGCCACCACGCCCGAGAATGGCGGTTTTACCGGCCTCGTCCGCGCAGATAAAACCTTGGGTAATCAGGCTGTCGCCTTGTTGTGCGTAGGCCTCGCGGAAACCCGTAGCCGGCTGGATGATGCAGTTGACCGAAAGACGCGCAGCCCACGCGCTCTGATTGGGCAAGTTTGCAGCGCGCAAGAAACGGCGTGCATCGCTCCAGCCCAGGTCCACGTCTTGGGTAGCGAGATAGGCGGAGCCGAGTCGGCTGGAAAACAATTCACCTAGCGACAGCAACTCAGCCTGCCAGTCCAAATCCGCTGTGACCGCGCGGGGATCGTTCGCCAGTGCTTGCAGATAGGCGATCAGATCACCCACGACGGCGTCTGCATCCAGCCCAAGCTCACTGGCAAATTTGCGATGTCGGTTTTCCAGTGCGCTGGCTTGTGTTTGCCGACTCGTGCTGTCGGTCTTGGTTTCGCACAGCGCAGCCAAGGCATTGGTGATACCGGAAACGGCCGATACCACCACCAGTACCCGATAGCCCTCGGATTTGCGTTTCGCCACCAGCGTTCCAATCGTGTCCCAACGCGTCCGGCTCGACACACTAGTGCCGCCGAACTTCATCACGACCCACGGTGCGTGCAATGCTCCGTGCGATTCTGGTTGCTTCATGTTGATGCCTGTCTGGGGGCGGCTGGAGAACCACAGGCGCAGATCGTCGCCATGTGACGACGATTATGGGTCAGGCTGTGATGCATTGCAGCATGATCGAGCGGTAAGCGATTTCCGATTCGCGCTCAGGCTGCCGCATCGATTCGTGCATCGCGCCGTTGGGTAGCGGCATCCAGAAAGGCCTGCATCAAAGGATCTGCCGGCAGCAAGCTGGCATCACGACCATCTTGGAACTCTGGATGCCATTGCACCCCGAGCACAAAACCATCGCCGCGGTGCGAAATCGCTTCGATCACGCCATCTGGCGCCCATGCCACAGCCTGCAGATCTTCACCCAACTGCGCCAAGCCCTGATGATGGATCGAGTTAACTCGTCCGTGGGTGAGTCCGCCGTACCAATGCGACAAGCTTGAATCGGCGGCCAGGGTGACGGCGTGATGATGCTCGTCATAGGCCGACGGATGGACATGGGAAACCTCACTTGCGCCTTGCTTGAGCAGATCCTGAAAGAGCGTTCCGCCGAAGGCGACATTGATCAACTGCATGCCACGACAGATTCCGAAAACAGGCTTACCGAGGGCGTGAAAGCTGCGAATCAGGTCGAGCTCAAAGGCATCTCGGATGGGGTCGGGTTCGCCAATAATGTGCAGGTGAGTTTGGCCGTACAGCTCTGGGGCAAGATCCTTGCCGCCCTGCAATACGAGCCCATCCATTGCGGCCGCGTAATCACTCGCCCCAACCTGCCCTGTCCGCAAACCGCCAGCCAGTTCCGGTGCCGGTAGCATCATGCATAGCGCCCCGAGCGACTGGATCCAATGCGCGACCGACTGTTCCATGTATTGCATCGCCTTGTCGTGCATCCCCATTACGGCCGGGGCCGGATGACGGATACGAGGCGAAACACCAATCATTAAGGGGCGTGTGGACATAGCGCACGACAAGAGAGGAACCCGCCGCGAAGTTTAAGCGATCGCGTAGGGTTCTGGGCCCCCGTTCATCACGGGATAGGACTCACATCCACTTGCACCCGCAGACGCGGCCCGGGCGGATAATCGGTGACGGTGTGGTAGATCCTGCCCTGATAGCGATAGGTCACCTCGTAGCCGGTGATCTGCTGCTCGTCCCGGCGATAATCGGAGCGCGGTGCGCAGCGACGCTCATAGCGCGTGTACTCGCGCCCGCCTTCGTAATAGCCGCCTTGGGTGTCACGCGTCATCGAGTAGCCAAGCATGGCGCCAGCAGCGGTGGCGGCATCCCGACCACTTCCGTGACCAAACTGGTTGCCGATCACGCCACCAACAATGCCACCCAATATCGCAGGTGTACGAGGGCCGCGCTGACGCGAATAGCGTGGCGGCTCACGATAGGTCACAGGCTCGTCCCAGCACTCAGTTTGGTATTGAGGCCGCTCGACCATCTGGATGATGGGGTCCACCCTCACCACTTCGGCATAGTCGTAGACCGGTTCGGCGTAGCGATCCCAGCCTTGAGCCATGGCAGGTGTCGCGGCCAATGTGGCCAAACCCAACACAGAAACGATAGCTAGCAGTCGTGTGCGCATGAAGCGATCCTCGTAATACGTTTAATGTTGCGTCATTGCACGCTAGGCAAAAGGGACTTAATCGGCTGTGAACCCACTCGGACCGTTCAGGGCGCGGCCAGCGCCCGAACCGCATCCATTCAGGCAGCCACGTCGTCCGCTGGCAAAGCGCGACGCTTGCGAACGGCCTGATCGAGTCGTTCCAGCACCGCGACGCTGTCCTCCCAACCGATGCAGGCATCGGTGATGCTCTGCCCGTAAACCAAGGGGTGACCAGTTACCACATCCTGACGACCACCAAGCAGATGGCTCTCCACCATGACCCCGAGAATACGGCGATCACCGGCCTCGACCTGGCTGGCGATGGCATCGATGACGCGAGGTTGGTTTTCCGCCTTCTTGCCACTGTTGGCGTGACTGGCATCAACCATCAGTCGTGGCGAAAGTCCTGACTCTTCAAGCAGGCGCGCGGCATCCGCAATGCTTTGAGCGTCGTAGTTTGTCTCCCGCCCGCCGCGCAAAATCACATGGCAGTCGTTGTTGCCGGTCGTCGTGACGATGGCGGTTTGTCCGTTCTTGGTCACCGAGAGGAAGTGATGACCGTGCGACGCCGCTTGAGCGGCATCCACGGCGATCTTCACGTTGCCGTTGGTGCCATTTTTGAAGCCGACAGGACACGACAAGCCAGAAGCCAACTCACGGTGAACTTGGCTTTCCGTGGTGCGCGCACCAATTGCGCCCCACGCCACTAGGTCAGCCACATACTGCGGCGAGATCATGTCGAGAAACTCGGTGCCGGCCGGCAAGCCAAGCGCGTTGATGTCGCGTAGCAGTTTGCGTGCGATCAACAAGCCCTCATCGATGCAGAAGCTGCCATCCAAGTACGGGTCGTTGATCAAACCTTTCCAGCCGACCGTGGTGCGTGGCTTTTCGAAATACACCCGCATCACGATTTCGAGCGTGTCGCTGAAGCGCTCCCGCTGCTGTGCCAGTCTCCTCGCATAGTCCAACGCCGCAACCGGATCGTGGATCGAGCACGGCCCGATGATCACCGCAAGGCGGTCGTTACGCCCGTGCAGGATGCCATTGAGGCTGCGGCGGGCATCATTCACGGTTTGTGAAACCACATCGTCGCAGCTCACCTTGGCGATCAACTCCGCAGGCGCGGGCAAAGGGTCGATCTGGTGAATACGAAGGTCATCGGTGTTGCGGCTCATGCGTGACTCCAGGGTTTTGGCCCGATCAGCGGCCATAAAAAAGCCGCCTTGGGCTGGCGGCTTTTTCGGGGAGGTAATGTGGTTCTTTATCAGCAAACACGAATTCCACGCTGCGCCAGCACCGGGATGCAAGAGGTAAAAAAGTACCAATAGCGGCGAGCGATAGAATTCATGGATGCATTGATAGCACAGTTCGAGACAAAGTGAAAAGGACGAATAAGTGCTAAGCCAGCACGGCACGCCGTACCCCGCACTGCGGATCTGAATTGAGGTATGCGAGCAGTGCAGTGCACTGCAATGTAAAGCTTGCTTGACACAGCATTCGTCCATCCTTACCATTCGTGTCAAGTGACCTTTACAGCGCGAGCTTCCCATGTCTGATCAAACGACCCACCGCGCCTTAGGCGTTACATTTTTCAGCATTGGCTGCTCATTTTTCGCTTTCGGCATAGCGGGGCAACCGAGCTTCATTGCTTTGGGTGCGGCTTTCCTGAGCTTCGGATTGCTGGGTTTAGCCAAATCCCACAAGGCGCATTGATCGATGCGCACCATGGTCCGCGCTCAGCGTGTGTTTGTTCTCTTCGCCCTGCTACTAATGGCGTGCGGCGGCGCGCTGTTGTTGATTCCCTCTGTGGACAGTACGTTCGCCGGCATACTGATGGGGGTCGCTGTCGGCCTGTTATTCATCGTCATTCTGAGTAAGTTCCTGCCCGACCCGGCTGAAACCGCGTCGACCAAGGTGCACCAGCGATACAAGCGTGAGTTCGTTCCGGCGATGACAGGCTATGTGCTGGTGCTGCCGGTTTCGATCTGGCTGTTGAAAAGTGTCGAAATGAACATGGGCTGGCGCGCCGCCGCCGCGTTACTTCCCGTAGTGCCGATGGCACTGGTCTTGCGTGCATTCATCCGGCTTGTTCGCCGGATTGATGAAATGCAGCAGCGGATTGAGCTGGAAGCTGTCAGCATCGCCACCGCCGTCGTATCGCTGGCGTGGATGTCGGGTGGTTTCCTGCAGTCGGCCAAGGTGATCAACATCTCCGGAGCCGTCGCGATGCTCTGGGTTTTCCCGGCCATCTGCTTGGTTTACGGCATCGCCAAGGCCATCGTGTTCCGACGTTATCGATGAAAAATCGTCTGCGCGAGTTACGTGATGCACAGACTTGGTCACAAGCGGAGTTAGCTAACCGTCTGGATGTGTCGCGTCAAACCGTCAACGCCTTGGAAACAGGCAAGTACGATCCTTCGCTGCCGCTCGCTTTTCGTATTGCACAGCTGTTTGAGTGTCGCATTGAAGATATTTTTACCCCGGAAGCTGATTGATTCCGGCTCCTGCACCCTCTCTATTTTTCAACACAAGGGCCAGTCTCGATGATTTTTTGTAAAAGCCGTCCCTTTGTCGCACTGGCGATATTGGTCGCCGTGACAACTTATGTATTACCTCCCAACGCATCTGCTGCACAGGATGGAACCGCAGCGACACGCTCGGAATCTGTGACTACCGATAAGGCAGGCGTATCGCTTAAATATGGCGAAATCAGCTTCACCCCATGCAGCCTAAGCTCGGCGATGAGTCACCAAAGCCTGGAAGCTCAGTGCACCGAATTTGAGGTGCCGGAAAACCGCGATGAGCCTGATGGTCGCAAGATCATGCTTCACATCGCGTGGCTGGAAGCCACCGAGCGCGGCGATGTGGAGTTGGACCCGGTATTTTTCCTCGCCGGCGGGCCCGGACAATCAGCGGTAGAGACCTATCCTGGACTCAATCCGGCGTTTCGTGAGGTTCGCAAGCACCGCCATGTGATCCTTGTCGATCAGCGCGGCACGGGTAAATCCAACCTATTGGCCTGTGAGTTCGATGACGAGGCCGATGGCGCGGAAGACACATCGCCTGAAGCGATGCAGACGCGCGCCAGCGATTGCGCCGCTGCATTGGCGGAAAAGGCCGATCTTCGTTACTACACCACCACCGATGCGCTTGCTGATCTGGATGCCGTGCGTCAGGCCTTGGGAGCCAAAACGATCAATCTGGTCGGTGTCAGCTACGGCACCCGCGTTGCCCAGCAATATGCGATGCGTTACCCGGCTGCGACCCGCAGCATCGTGCTCGATTCGGTTGTGCCAAACGCATTAGGCCTAGGCAACATTTTTGCCCGCAACCTGGATGATGCGCTGGCCCTGCAGTTCGCTGTATGCAGTGAAGATCCTTCCTGCAAGGAAAAGCTGGGTGATCCACGCGCTGAACTAGATCGCTTGCTTGAAACCTTGCGCACTGAGCCGCCCACTGTTACCTATCGCGATGCCACCAGCGGCGAGCTTAAACAAGGCGTGCTGACGGCCGAAACCGTGGCTGGAATGGTGCGCATGTATGCGTACATGCCGTTAGCCAGCTCAATCCTGCCTAAGCTCATTCACGATGCCAATGCCGGTCATTACGACGGCTTGATGGCACTGGCCAAGATGCTCAGTAGCGAAGTGCAAGGCAGCATGGCGATGGGTATGCAGCTCTCGGTGGTCTGCAGTGAGGATCGCGACAGCATGGTGGCGCGTGAGGAAGACGCTAACACCGTGCTAGGCAATCTGATGCCGACTGGCATGGCCGCCATGTGCGAGGTCTGGCCCAAGAGCAACAGCGTGCCCGAGGACTTTCATCAGCCCCTGACCAGCGATGTTCCGGCATTAGTGCTGGAGGGTGAGTTCGACCCGGTCACGCCGCCACGCTATGGCGACGAAGTGGTCGAATCCCTGCCCAACGGCCGCCTATTTGTTCTAACAGGACAAGGTCACGGTGTACTCAGCGTGGGCTGCATGCCCAAGTTGTTCGCGCAGTTCATCGAGAAGAACGATGCCAAGGCACTCGATGGCGATTGTCTCGACAAGCTGTCACCGGTATCGCCTTTCACCAGTTTCAACGGCGCCGAGCCCTGAGCGGCCCGCGACACAATCAAGGAATAAATCGATGATCGTTGCAGAACATCTCCGTAAGACCTTCCCCGGTAAGGGCAAGGACAAAAAGCCCGTTATCGCGGTCGATGATGTGGGCTTCACCGCGCACGATGGCCAAATCACCGGCCTGCTCGGGCCCAATGGCGCAGGTAAAACCACCACCTTGCGCATGCTCTACACCTTGATGACGCCAGAGACTGGCCGCGTCCTCGTCGATGGCATTGATGTAGCGGCTGACCCCGAGCGCGTGCGACGCAGTTTGGGCGTATTGCCGGATGCGCGTGGCGTCTACAAACGTCTTAGTGCACGTGAAAACATCGAGTATTTCGGCCAGTTGCATGGCATGCCGGCGCACGTCATCGCGGCGCACATCGAAAAACTCGCGGGTGCCTTGCAGATGGAAGACTTCCTTGACCGCCGCACCGAAGGCTTTTCCCAAGGTCAACGCACTAAAACCGCGATTGCACGCGCACTGATACACGACCCCAAAAATGTGATCCTGGACGAACCCACCAATGGTCTAGACGTGATGACCACACGCGGCTTGCGCAGCTTTCTGAAGGAGTTGCGCGGCGAGGGTCGCTGTGTAATTTTTTCCAGTCACATCATGCAGGAAGTGGCTGCGCTGTGTGACCGCATCGTGGTGATTGCCAAGGGCCGCGTCACGGCCGAAGGCACGCCAGACGAACTCCGTGAGGCCACTGGCGAGAGCAATCTTGAAGACGCCTTTGTGAAACTGATCGGCAGCGAAGAAGGACTGCACGCATGAACCGCACCGAATACAAGCGCGTTGGTCTGTTCGCCGCCGTGCTCCAGATCATGCGCAAAGAATGGATTGATTTCGCGCGTGATCGCCGCACCTTGCTCTTGACCTTACTGATCGCACCACTGATCTATCCAGTGATCTTTCTGGGCATCGGCAAGTTGAGTGAATTGCGTGCTGAAACCCAGCTTGAGGGAACGCTGGAGTTGCCTGTCGTTGGCATGGAGCGTGCGCCAAATCTGATGAAATATCTGGCCATCTATGGCATCGAGGCCAAGCCTGCGCCAGACAATATCGAAGCCCTCATCCGCGCCCAAAGCGAGGATTTGGCCTTGTCCATCGACGAGGACTATGTTGACGACTGGCACGCTGGCCGCCCGGCCAAGATTGACATCATCACCGATACCACCCGACGCAATGCCGATGTGTCGGTGATGCGGGTTAGCAAGGTGGTGGAGGGTTTTGGCGGAAGTGTTGGCGCCATGCGCTTATTGATTCGCGGCATCAACCCGGCGATTGCAACGCCAGTGCACGTGGGCACCCGCGATGTCGCCACGCCGGAAGCCAAGAACAGCTCGTTCATGAGCATCCTTCTGCCCCTGATCTTGACGATCTTTGCCTTCATCGGTGGCTCACATTTGGCGATGGATACCACCGCCGGTGAGCGCGAACGGCAGTCATTGGAGCCATTGTTGGCCACGCCCGTCTCACGCGGCGCTCTGGTTGGCGGCAAGATGCTGGCGGCGGTGATCTTGGGGCTGTTGTCGATGCTCTTGATCTTGCTGTCTTTCAAGCTCAGCGCCACCTTTGCCAGCGGTATGGGTAAACAGATGGATGTGAGTTTCATGGCGATGGGTAAATTGCTGGTAACGCTATTGCCGCTGGTGCTGATCGGCACCGCACTGATCACCTTCCTCTCGGCCGGCGCCAAGAGCATGAAGGAGGCGCAAAGCCACATCATGTGGTTAATGATGATGCCGATGCTGCCGGCCTACGGCCTCATGGCCTACCCGCTCAAGGACACCGCGTTGTGGCAATACGCCGTGCCGTTCCTGTCGCAGAACCAGTTGATCATGAAGATCACCCGCGGTGAAGCCGCCTCGTTTGAGCAATGGGGCGTGTATCTAGGCGCTTCCATGGCCTTGGTGGTTGTCCTTTGGGCCGCGGCGGTGTGGCGTTATCGTCAGGAGAAACTTGCAATTTCGGCTTGAATTTCCATGCTTATTTGGATTAATAGTTACTCATAAGCCATTGATAATAGCTATTAAATGGCCGTGCCGACATTCACCCAGCTCGATCACGTATCGGGCTGGGTGATGCATACGCCGCTCGCTACCACAGAAGTACCTGATGCCGGCCTGACCCTTTGAGCACCGGCTGCATCGGCTCGTTGACGAGCCCGCCTCGTTCGAATCGCCAGAAGCGACCCGCAATTTCAGCTTGAATCACCCCATCGTGACACCACGCTTTGCGGGGCCGTTGCGGGAGTATGATCAACGATGCTGCCCATCGAGCATCGCTGTGACGCTTCGGGTCGCAGGCTTTCGCACTCACTTGGCCGGAGTGGATATGGCGTACAGGCGACTGGGAATCGTGCTGATTTTGCTGGTCACGAGCAGCGTCAACGCGGCTACCTATCGCGTCGGGCCTGCCCGCAGCTACACCACACTGGCGGCATTGTTCAACGCCATCAATGTACAAGCGGGCGACCTCATCGAGGTTGACGGTGATGCCACCTACAGCAATGTGATGATCCCGGCGAGCGCGAGCGGCACAGCGTTGAATCCGGTGACCATCCGAGGCATCCGCATCAACGGCAAAAGGCCGCACATCAGTGGCGGCACCAACACCGTGCACTTTGAGCGATCCGACCACGTGGTGTTGGAAGGCTTCGAGATCACCGGCGGCAGCTCGCGCTGCGTATTTGTGCATGCGCACAACATCACACTGCGAGATATCGTGGTCCACGCCTGCCCTGCACACGGCATTCTCAGCGCTGATCAGGACTCCGGTTCGCTCACACTCGAATACAGTGAAATCTACGACGCCGGCAGCGGCACGACCCGACATCCCTTGTATATCCAGAGTGACGAAGTCGCCCATCCGGGCTCCGTATTTCGCATGCAGCATTGCTACGTGCACGACGGTAACGGCGGCAATTTGCTGAAAAGCCGGCACGAGCGCAACGAAATTTATTACAACTGGTTCGAGGGTGCGACCTATCACGAGCTCGAATTGATTGGTCCCGACCAGTACGAGCAGTCACCGGGTTGGAGCGCTGACTTGGTGCGCGAGGACTCCGATGTCGTAGGCAACGTCATCGTCCACAGCAAGGCTTTTAGCGCGGTAATCCGTGTAGGCGGTGACGGCACTGGCGAAAGTCGCGGACGGACGCGCTTTGTCAACAACACCATGCTGATCACATCCGGCGTAAAGACCACGATTTTTCGGATTTTTGATGGCATGCAAGCGCTGGAGGCCCACAACAACGTGTTCTATGCGAGCGCGGGCGGAACGCTGAACATCGAGCGCACGGTAGAGGCTGGCTGGGTCAATGGCCGCCGCGTAGGAGGCAGCAGCAACTGGATTCCGACTGGGTCATCGAATATTCCGCCAGAGTGGACAGCCACCCTGAGCGCGTCCGATCCGGGTTTGACGAGCATCGCGGCTCATGATCTGACACCGAAGCCGAACAGTGCGCTGCGTGATGCTGGCAATACCTCACCGCAGCCGATCCCCGGCTATGCCCTGAACGACACGCTATTCCCGCCGCTTTTTCAGCCACGACGTGAACAGGTCGCACCAGGTACGGCACGCGTTCGGCCGACCGCAGGTCGGATCGATATCGGCGCCTTCGAGCAGGCGGCTGAGATTCTCTTTCAAGATGGTTTTGAGAGCTGATACAAACGCCATGCCGAAGTAAGGTCCGCGCGGTCGATGAAGGTCACGCTTTGAGTGTTGAGGCTGCCGATTCATTCCGTGCGGCGCTTAATGGCAGCTAGAATGGCCGGCTTTCCGCCTTACTTGTGTCTTTGTGTCCGCACTCACCCTGAAGTCTCCGCCGCTGCCGCACGGCAATCAGAAGCGCGCCGACTGGCGTGCATCGTCTAGCCCGAGCGCCCTGTCCTTTCACGTCGCACGTGCCGCCGAGGCCCATGCCGGCGTGCTGGTGGCGATCACCCGTGACAGCTATGCGGCACGTACCTTGGAAGCGGAACTGGCAATTTTTGCGCCGGGGCTGCCGGTTTTGCCTTTTCCCGATTGGGAAACCCTGCCCTACGACCTGTTCGGTCCGCAGCCAGAAATCGTTTCCCAACGTATCGCCACGCTTTATGGCCTTCCTGGTCTGACACACGGCGTGCTGGTGGTGTCGGCAGCGACGCTGATGCAACGACTAGCCCCGGTCGGCTTTATTTCCGGCCAAGCCTTGGTAGTCGAAATGGGCCAGCAGTTGTCGATGGAATCGGAAAAGTTGCGATTGGAGGCAGCCGGCTATCGCAATGTGCCGCAGGTGCTCGATCCGGGCGATTTCGCGGTGCGCGGTGCGCTGTTGGACATTTATCCGATGGGCAGTGCCGAGCCTTACCGGATCGAATTGCTCGACGATGAAGTCGACTCGATTCGTACCTTCGACCCGGAAACTCAGCGTTCCCTGATCAAAGTCGAGTCCGTGCGCTTGTTGCCGGCGCGCGAGTTCCCGCTGGACGAAGACGCGGGCACGCGCTTTCGCAGCGTCCTGCGCGAGCGTTTTCCGATCGATCTGCGTCGCTGCCCGCTCTATCAGGACATGAAGCGAGGCGGCACCGCAGCCGGTATTGATTACTATTTACCGCTGTTCTTCGAGTCGACCGCGACCTTGTTCGACTATCTCGGACCGGATGCACTGTGTCTGGTCGGCGATGGCGCACATGAGGCGGCGGAAGCGTTCTGGCTGCAGACCAACGACCGCTACGAACAGCGGCGTCACGATATTGAGCGCCCTATCCTGCCGCCGGCCGAATTGTTCGTGCCGCCGGAATCGCTACGCGAAGCCTTGAATCTGCGTCCTCGCATCGAGGTGCTGGCGCGTGAGCACCCGCGTTTTGAAAAGGCGCACGCCTTGGGCGATGCGCCCGCCCCAGACCTGCCGCTGGTGCACAAGGGCGAGGCGGACGCGGAAGCGCTGCGGAGCTTTCTCTCCAGCTATCCGGGCCGAGTGCTGATTGCTGCCGAGTCACCCGGTCGGCGCGAAACGCTCCTGGACAATCTGGGCCATCTCGGCTTGAAACCTGAGCCAATTGACAGTTGGCAAGCGTTCGTCACTGACAGCAACGCACCTCGTTATGCCATCACAGTAGCCGCGTTCGAGAATGGTTTTGCCTTGGCTCAACCGCCGCTGTGCGTATTGACCGAGCGTCAGTTTTACCCCGAGCGCGCAGTAGGTTCACGTCGTCGCACCGCCAGAGCCGGTCGTGATCCAGACACTATTTTGCGTGATCTGTCGGAAATCTCGGCTGGCTCACCAATCGTGCACGAAGATCACGGCATCGGTCGCTACGTCGGCTTGGAATCGCTCGATGTGGGTGGTCAGAAAAACGAGTTCGTCTGTATCGAATACGCCAAGGGCGACAAGCTCTATGTGCCGGTTGCACAGTTGCATCTGGTCAGTCGCTACGCTGGGGCTTCAGCCGAACTGGCGCCGCTGCATTCGCTCGGTGGTGAACAATGGGAAAAAGCCAAAAAGAAGGCGGCTGAAAAAGTTCGAGATGTGGCGGCTGAGTTGCTCGAGATTCAGGCGCGTCGCCAAGCGCGTGCAGGCATCGCCTTGGAAGTTGATCGCACCATGTACACCCCGTTTGCTGCGCAATTCCCGTTCGAGGAAACTCCGGACCAGCTGATTGCAATTGAAGCCGTCATCGCTGACTTGGCCTCGTCCCAACCGATGGACCGGGTGGTGTGTGGTGACGTAGGTTTTGGCAAAACTGAGGTGGCTTTGCGCGCTGCGTTTGTCGCTGCGACGGTTGGCAAGCAGGTCGCGTTATTGGTGCCAACCACGCTGCTGGCCGAACAGCACTATCACAACTTTAGTGATCGCTTCGCGGACTGGCCTTTGCGGGTGGAGGTGCTTTCGCGCTTCAAATCGGCCAAGGAAATCAAAGCTGAATTGGAAAAGCTCGCGGATGGTCAGATCGACGTCATTATCGGCACCCATCGATTGCTTCAGCCCGATGTGAAGTTCAAGGATCTGGGCTTGGTGATCGTCGACGAGGAGCAGCGGTTTGGCGTCCGCCAGAAGGAGCGACTTAAAGCCTTGCGGGCTGAAGTTCATTTGCTGACGCTCACCGCTACACCGATCCCACGAACCTTGAACATGGCGATGGCCGGCTTGCGCGATTTATCCATTATTGCGACCCCGCCCCCAAACCGGCTCGCGGTACAAACCATAGTCAGTCAATGGGATCCGGCCCAAATGCGAGAAGCCTTCCAGCGTGAGTTGGCGCGTGGTGGGCAGGTATATTTTCTGCATAACCAAGTGCAGACCATCGAACAGACGGCGCGCGAACTGGCCGAGCTCATTCCCGAAGCGCGCATCCGCATCGCCCACGGTCAGATGCACGAGCGCGAGTTGGAACAAGTGATGCTGGATTTCAATCGGCAGCGTTTCAACGTGCTGGTGTGCACCACTATCATCGAATCGGGCATCGATATTCCCAATGCCAACACCATTGTGATCAACCGCGCCGATCGCTTCGGTTTGGCGCAGTTGCATCAGCTGCGAGGGCGTGTCGGTCGCTCGCATCACCGAGCCTACGCGTATCTGGTCGTACCGGATCGAAAATCCATGACCTCTGATGCGAGTAAGCGCTTGGAAGCCATCACCTCGCTGGATGAATTGGGCGCTGGTTTTACCCTTGCCACGCACGATCTTGAAATCCGTGGTGCGGGCGAACTGCTGGGTGAAGGTCAGTCCGGCCAAATCGCCGAGGTCGGTTTTTCGCTTTATACCGAACTCTTGGAACGCGCTGTACGTTCAATTCGCCAAGGCAAGATTCCCGATCTTGATGACACCGATCGCCACGGCGCGGATGTGGAACTGCATCTTCCCGCACTGATTCCGGATGACTACCTGCCTGACGTTCACACCCGCCTGACCCTCTACAAGCGTATCGCTTCGGCCGCCGATACTGACGCGCTGCGTGAGCTGCAAGTGGAGATGATCGATCGTTTCGGCCTGCTGCCTGATGCGGTCAAGAACCTGTTCGCCGTGGCGGAACTAAAACTGGCCGCTACCGTTCTGGGCATTCGTAAGTTGGAGCTGGGTGAGCGTGGCGGTCGAATTAATTTCGTACCGCAGCCCAAGATCGACCCGATGACCATCATTCGTATGATCCAGTCGCAGCCACGCATCTACACCATGGATGGCCCCGATAAGCTGCGTCTGCGTATGGAATTACCCGGCGCCGCCGAACGCTTGGAGACGGCACGAAAGCTACTGGCTCACCTGCGCGGCAAGGCGTGATCAATCCACCGCGAGATGCGCAGCCTAGGTGGTGGTGGACACAAGTCTCAATGTGCGGTTATCAGGTATGCCGAAACAGACGCTGCGCATCCTCATAGCCGAAGGTGGCGTCGAGCCCATCAAAGCTTCCGGTAGCACGCAAGACCTGCGCCGCCGCATGTGCGGCCGATAACGCCAGCGTGGCTAATCGCGTGGCAGTGCTGACCCGCGCCACGCCGAGCCGTCTCAGTTCGGCCATATCGGGCAAGCCAAGCCGAGCACTGATATTGATCGGGGCATCGATCTCTGCGCATAACTGGGCAATCAGCGCGGGATCGGCCACGCCGATGGGATAGATGCCATCAGCTCCCGCGTCTAAATAGGCATGTGCGCGACGCAAACTGTCATCCAGCCGTGCCGCGTCGTCCGCATCGCCGCCGACTATCCACGAATCCACGCGTGCATTGATAAAGATCGGCACCCCAGCCGTGTGTGCCGCTTCACGCGCGGCCGCGATTCGTCTAGCCGCATCGCCGACTTCACGCACGGTCTCGTGGCGAATACCGTCTTCCAAATTGATACCTGCCACGCCGGTATCGATCAGTGCAGCGACGTTACTGGCCAGTGCCTCCGTTGTGTCGGCGTAGCCCGCTTCAAAATCTACACTCACTGGCAATGCAACCACTCGTACGATGCGCCGGACTGCCGCCAACAACTCATCCATTGGCAGCTGCTCGCCATCGGCATACCCCAACGACCACGCAATGCCGCCGCTGGTCGTGGCAATGGCAGGGAAACCTAAGTCTGCAAACAAGCGTGCGCTGCCAGCATCCCAAGCATTGGGCAATAGCAGTACCTGCTTGCCATCGTGCAGTGAACGAAATTCGTGTGCTTTTCGTATCTGTGATTGCTTATCCATCTCGCTGCCTAGACTTTTCTAGCGACTGACTATACGTGGCCGATAGCTAGCACCTGCGGTGCAGCCCCGCTATCCCATCGTCGAGCGTGTTCTAGTACAAAATCAAGCTTGGTTTTGGCACGTATCCAGATGTGTCAGATAGAGACGCAGATCGAACTCCAGCTGGTGATAGTCCGGCTCCATATGCGTGCACAGGCGATAGAAGGCTTTGTTGTGCTCAGCTTCCTTCAAGTGGGCAAGTTCATGCACCACGATCATTTTCAAGAACTCAGCTGGCGCATCGCGGAACACGCCAGCGATACGGATCTCACGGCTGGTTTTCAACCTGCCGCCCTGCACGCGGGCGATCGTGGTGTGGGTGCCGAGTGCGTGCTTCATGACCTGCAGCTTGCTGTCGTAGATCACCTTGCCCAGAGGTACGGATTTGCGCAGATGCTGGCTCTTGAGCGCTTGGACGTACTCGTAAAGCTGGCCATCGTTGCGCACGCTGTGCAACTGATCGTACTTGTTGCTCAACATCGTGCCGAGCCGATCTTGCCCGATCAAATCGCGCACCTGCGCCAGCATATGCGGCGGGTAGCCATCAAGGTATTTGAGCGGTTCCATCAGTAGCCAATAAGCAGAACACAGGGAAGACGACAGGTATGATGGCGCGGAAGTCCCAAATGCGAAACCAAGACATGGCGAAGGCGAATCCACTCCAAGAACAGCTGCTCAAAGCGGGTTTGGTCAAAAAATCGAAAGTGGCTGAGGTGGCGCGTGCTCAGAACAAAGCGCGCCATGCCAAAACGCCGACGCAACCCACTGAGGTTCAAATCGAAGCGGAGCGTGCTCGGGTCGAAAAGGCGGAGCGGGATCGCGCGCTCGCCGCTGAGCACAAGGCGAAAATGCGCGTCGCCGAATTGGCGGCGCAAGCTCGGCAAATTATCGACGACAAGAAAGTAGCGCGCTCAGGCGAAATGGAATATCGCTTCACAGCCGATGGCGCCATTCGCACCCTGCTGGTCAACGAAGAACTCCGCAAGATGCTGTCTTCCGGCGCACTCGTCATCGCTCGCGTGGGTGATCGCTATGAGTTGCTGCCTCGCTTGGCTGGCGACAAAGTGCGCGAGCGAGATGCCAGCATGATCGTGCTCGACCACGGCGATAAATCTGACGCCACACCTAGCATCGTAAACGCGGAAGACGATGCTTATTACGCCCAGTTCGAGGTGCCTGACGACCTGGCGTGGTAAGGCTTAGCCTGTCAGCAAAACTCCCGCAGCTATGCAGTGGTTTTAGATGAGAGGGTCCGGTGGCTATCAAGCTGAGTACGTAACGTTATGATACTTAAGCGGTTTACATGAGCTCAAAATCCTCGTCCGCTCGCGTGCTTAGCGCGACACAACTTCCGAAGCAGATCTACCTTCCGCGCGTCTTGGGCTTGGGCTTGGGCGCGCTCTGCATTTTCGCTGCGCTGCGTGATCAAGCCCGGCCCGACTGGGTGTGGATGCTGACCTTGATTGGAGGTTTCGCTTGGCCTCACCTCGCATACCTGCACTCATCCCGAGCAAAAGAGTCAGGGCGTGCAGAGAAATCGAATCTTATGATAGATGCAGCGCTGACCAGCTTTGCGCTCTATGCCATTGGCTTCAGCATCGTTCTCAGCGCGATTGGTATCACGCTGACTGCAATGAACAATTTGTCGGTCGGCGGTGTTCGGCTATTGGCAAAGGGCTGTATCGCCACATTGGCGGGACTCATGTTGACGGCTGTATTTCTGCCATTCGAGTTTCGCCCCGCGTCCAGTCTACTGGTGCAATCGGCGACGATGCTGCTGGTCGTTATGTACCTCATCGCATATGCATGGACGATGTGGCGCATGGCGAATAGCCTGCAGGAAAGCCGCGACGCACTGCACGTTCTGTCGCAGACCGATGCGCTTTCTGGATTGAAAAATCGGGGCGCATTTGAGTCCGCTTTAGGCGAAAGATTCGCCGATTTGAAAGCGGGTCATGAAAACGCGCGAATGGCGCTACTGTTCATCGATATGGACTATTTCAAGCAGATCAACGACGAGAGCGGTCATGCGGCGGGCGATGGCGTGTTACGTGCAATGGGTTGGGCGTTGAAATCCGAAATTCGGGAAGAGGACGTTGCGGCCCGATACGGTGGCGACGAGTTTGCCGTGTTGCTGAATCATGCCGACGAGCCTGCTGCACTCGCGTTTTTGGATCGCATAAAGACGCGTATTCAGTCAACTTCGCTCTTTGAAAATTCAGCGATCCCGCTAACCTGGAGTACGGGCGTTTCGATGTTTGTCGCGTCGATGCCGTCCCCTGCAGCCTGGGTCGCTGAAGCAGACGCTGCTTTGTATAAGGTCAAAGAAAGCGAGCGAGGCGGAGTGATTCTGCGGCAGAATCTAGCGATAATCGGTACACACCCAATTCGTATTGAAAATGCGGGGACAGAGTCCTTCTCCCCTGCAGAAAGTCTAGATCCGACCGAGCGGCGAGAAGCCTGATTTGAAGGCGTCGGGTGGCTCAGGAGGCTTACGAGGTGCCCACCCCGGACCTCGAAAGGCATCGAGCTTCCGGTTAGCGCCGATCCTCAGTCGAAACGAAGTCTGTTGCCCGTGTGAACGCTTGGCGTCTACTGTCATTCTGCGACCATGACCTAAGCGTTCGAAGCAGCGAAACAATGGCCGAAGGACAAAGGCTAGTCAGTAAACGTTTGACAACTATTTCAAAATCGAGGCTTTTGATGAGCGACGCAATCACCGTAGCGATGAGTGATCATGAACTTAAAGACCTCAAGGCCGCGAAAGCTTTGCTCGAGAACCCCAATCTCGCGATCAAGATCGCTTCCCTCCTCGGAACGCCGCTCGAGAAGTTGATGGATTGGCTGCCTCCCGCCCTCGAGAAGCGCGTGCACGACATCACTAGCGCGGCGCTAGAGAAGGCAGCTGCGGGCGCGATCTACACGATGGACGACGTGCCAGGTGAAGGTGCCTCAAACTGGTGGCACAAAGCCGCAGTCGCTGCAAGTGGCGCTGGAGGTGGCTTTTTCGGTCTGGCAGGCCTTCCTGTTGAGCTACCCATCTCCACCACGATTATGTTGCGTTCTATCGCTGACATTGCGCGCAGCGAGGGTTTCAGTCTGAGTGAGGCTACGACGAAGAAGCATTGCATCGCCGTACTAGCTCTGGGCGGCCCGAGCAAGGCTGACGACGCGGCCGATGCAGGCTATTTGGGGTTGAGGGCTGCGCTCGCGAAGGCAGTATCGGAAGGCGGGAGCAAGCTGATCGCCTCAGTCGCCGCTCGCTTCTCCGTGCAAGTCTCTGAAAAGTTTGCAGGACAGGCCGTGCCGGTGATCGGCGCAGCCGCCGGCGCGCTCATCAACATCTTATTTATCGACCATTTTCAAGATATGGCCCGAGGCCACTTCGTGTACCAACGTCTCACAAGGGCACACGGCGAAGCCACCGTTAAAGAGGCTTACCAGAAGATCGACTGAAAACGGGGCCAAGTACTTTTTCCTCGCTTGCGGCAGACTTGGAATTCACTCCGGCCTCTTTTCGCCGTCGTTAACCGTACGCCTCCGCCAAGTATCCTGCCGATGCGTGATGTCTATACGATCTTGAAGAAGTCACCATCAACACGGAACTCCCATCATGATTTCAAGAGCTTTTGCACTCATGCTTGTCTTTCTCGCAGCGTGCGGGTCCGGCAACAACACCGAAGCGCTAAGCGCTAAGGCTGTCGATGGCGTCGAAAGTACATCGGCAGCTGATATAACGCGGTCGGGCACCGATGCCGAGGCTACAGGCGAGAACGTGCCTGACCAACTCACGGGTGCGTATCTGGAAGGTAGTTGGTGCTACTCGCACTTCATTGTTGATGATGAGCGCAGCGATGAGATGATGGACTACGTTTTTTCAGCAGATGGCAGCCTGTTGTATCAGACCAACTCCGAGACCGCTGTCGATAAGCCAGGCAGCTACACAATTAGGGACGGACACCTGAAACTCGTTCCAACCATGAGGTTCATTGATCTTGTTGTTGTGACTATCGAACCTGATGCGATGGTGCTCAAAATGGCCAACGGCCAAGCATTCTGGCGGCGTGGCGCCTGCGCCAAGTAACCACGTCGCAAGCCCGCAGTTACGAGGGCTTGCGACGTCGTTACTTGGATGTCACTGCATGATGATGGAATGGTGGAGCGGAGGAGGATCGAACTCCCGACCTTCGCATTGCGAACGCGACGCTCTCCCAGCTGAGCTACCGCCCCACGGTCGTGGAAAGTCTAGCAGTGGAAATATGGTCGCGTCACGAGCGATTTCCGCAATCATGGCGTAACTAACCGCGGAGAAAAACAAAGGCGCCGCCCGGGTATTCCCGATGCAGCGCCAAGTGTTTGATTTCGTTGTGGAGGCCTGGGTCGGAATCGAACCGGCGTACGCGGATTTGCAGTCCGCTGCATGACCACTCTGCCACCAGGCCGGGAGCACAGCGAACAGAGGATTCTATCGGCACTTTCCCGCATGTCAATGAAAACCACGATTACCGACCTGTGGAACCGCGAAAGCAGGCCTGCCCTGCCTCACTGAAGCCAGTGCTGCGCGCACGACGCGCAGCGCGGGACCAGAAGGATCAGGCACAATGGCAAAGCGTGAAGCAGTGCTCGAACTGAACTGCCCGCAATTCGCCATCTCTGTGTCTGCTGGGTGCCAGCCATTGCAGCCACTTGTCATCTTAAACTGAAGGCGTAATTCGCCATCGGAAACCAGCCATGAGCTTCTCCTTCGATCACCGCCGTTTTGCCGGCGTCGCCGTCTCCATTTTGTTGACAGGCGCACTCGTCCTGCTCGGCGGGTGTGGTAAACAATCTGCGCCGGAGCCAGCAAGTGTCATCTCGCCGCAGCAGCAGGAAGCCACCGTCACTAAGGATTTTCTGCTGACCGGTGCTGACAGTGATGAGTCCGGGGGCCGGCCTGCCCTGCGACTGCGCTTTTCTCAGCCACTGATTGCTGAGCAGGATTTTGATGCACTGTTAGTGGTGCGCGACGACAAAGGCGCGGATGTATCGGGCGCTTGGGTGCTGGACGATGAGGATGCGCATGTCCTGCGCTTCCCTTACGTCCAAGGCGACAAGAACTACACCGTTAGCTTCAAAGCGGGTCTTGCGACGCCGGACGGACGCACCTTGGGCGCACTGCCGGACCGCGAGGTGTATTCGGGTAACTTGCAGCCGGTAATCGGCTTTGCCAGTCGCGGTAGCGTGCTGCCAGCGCGTGGATCGCAAGGTTTGCCGGTAATTGTGGTCAACGCAACGGAAGTCGATGTGGAGTTTTTCCGGGTCCGGGAAAAGTCCTTGTCTGAGTTCTTGAATCGTTACTCCAGCAGCGAAAACCGATCGACTTGGGAACTCAGCCGGATCAATCGCATGGCCGACTCGGTCTATTCCAACCGTTTTGCGCTTACCGCGCCATCGAACCAGCGTCAGGTCAATTTCCTGCCGCTGCAGTCGATCAACGAGTTGCGTGAGCCAGGCGTGTATTTTGCGGTGATGCGTCAGGCCGGTAGTTTTTCTGATGGCTATGAAACCACGCATTTCTATGTAACTGATCTGGGCCTGCATGCGCGCGCCGAGAGTGATGGCCTGTTCGTACATGCGGCATCGCTCGCCACCGGTCAGCCGCGTAACTCCGTGGAGTTGCGCATTCTGGGTAAGGACGGCGAAACCTTGGCACAGGCGAGTACCGATAACGATGGTGGCGCAAGGCTGCCGGTTCTGCCCAAGTCGCGCCAAGTGTTGATTGCGCGACAAGGTAATGAGGTGGCGCTGGTGTCGTTCGATCAGCCGGCGATGGACCTGTCCGAATACGAGGTCGCCGGTCGCAAGCAAACGCCACAGGATGTCTATGCGTGGTCTGGGCGTGATCTATTCCGCCCGGGTGAGGTATTGCAGGTTTCCGCATTGCTGAGGGATTTCAACGGTCGCCTGTTGGGTGATGCGCAAACCCTGTATGCCACCCTGCGCCAACCCGACGGGCGTGCGATTTCCACCTTGCCACTGGAGGCCCAAGCGCAAGGCTATTACAGCTATCAGCGGACCTTGGCTGATGATGTGCCAACCGGCCGTTGGTCACTCGAATATCGACTCGATCCGACCAGCAAGGAGCCGCTTGGCCGCTTCGCATTCCGGATTGAGGAGTTCTTGCCAGAACGGCTGAAGTTGACTCTCGATTCGCCGGTCAAGCGTCTGGCTCGCAACGCGCCGCTGCCGCTGACCGTGGATGCTGCTTATCTCTATGGCGCACCCGCGGCAGGCAATCGCTTCAAGGCAGAAATGTTGTATCGGCCTTCGGTCCACCCGGTTGAAACACTCAAGAGTTGGTTTTTCGGCGATCCGACGATCAGCTTGCCGAAGGAGCCGAGCGAGGTGATTGATGTTGCGCTCGACGACCAAGGTAAGTTGCAGCAGGATTTGGATATCTTGCCCGATACCGAGGTTCCAGCGGCGCCATTTGAGGTGATCGTCAGTGGCAGCGTGTTCGAGTCCGGTGGCCGCGCCGTGCGTCGTTCGATTGTTCGCAGCGTGTGGCCGGCCGATGCATTGATCGGCGTGCGACCGTTGTTCGATCCGGAAGATGGCCCCACGGTTCGCAGCGATGCCAGCTTTGAGATCATTAAGGCCGATGCCGATGGCAAGCACATGGCTGCATCGAACCTGCAGGTCAAACTGGTGCGCGAGTTACGCGACTATCACTGGAATTGGGTCGACGGCAGCGGCTGGACCACCAACTACACGCAGCGTTTGCAGGTCGAATCAGAAGCGACCTTGAACGTCGATGGCACCACGCCAGCGCAGTTTTCTGCGCGCGTGGAATGGGGCGAGTACCGACTGGAAGTCACCGACCCACAAACCGGCCTGACCACACGCTATCCGTTCACGGCCGGATGGAGTTGGAACAATACCAATCAGGGACTGGATGCTCGCCCTGACAAGGTCAAAGTAGCCTTCGACAAAGACGGTTACCGCAACGGCGACACTGCTGTCGTCACGCTGACTTCGCCCTACGATGGCCCCGGTTTGATCGTGGTGGAATCCGATCACCTCGTTTATCGAACTGCCATCCAGGTACGTGGCAACACGACCGTCAAGATTCCGGTCACCAACGACTTTATGCGGCACGACGTCTATGTCACCGCGCTGGTGTTTCGCCCTTCCGAGCAAGCCAATCTGACCGGCCCGAATCGCGCCCTTGGAGTGGCTCACTTCCCTGTCGCTAAGGGTGAGCGCGAAGCAACGATGGAGCTCAAAGCGCCGGATTTGAGCCGGCCTGGCGACAGCATTGAAGTGACCTTGTCGGCTGCAGACTTCGCCGGCCAAGAAGCATGGGCCGTGGTCGAGGCCGTGGATCTTGGCATCATCAACCTGTCCGGCTATCCAGTGCCCAACGCGGTCAGTTACTTTCTTGCGCAGCGTGGCCTTGGGGTCGAGGCCTATGATTTGTATGGCCGTGTGATTGGGCCCTTGGAAGGCGAGCGCGCACGCCTGCGCTACGGCGGCGATGCGGCGCTGGCCGTGCTGCCGCAAGCGCGACGTCCCAATGCCAAGGTTCAGACCGTCGCGCTGCATCATGCGCCGGTGAAATTTGATGCCAACGGCAAGGCGACACTGAGCTTCACCGCACCGGACTTCAACGGCAGCCTGCGGATTTCGGCGCTGGCCTATAGTGCCGAACGCTATGCTCGCGCCAGTCAGGAAAGTATCGTCCGCGCACCGCTGGTGATGGAGATCAGCACCCCGCGCGTGATGGCGCCGGGTGATCAAGCCAAGCTCACCGTCGATCTGCACAACCTCAGCGGCAAGGCCGCCAGCTACCGCATATCTGCTGACGCCAAAGCGTTGCTGACAATTGACAGCTCGGTCCGCGAGATAAGCTTGGCCGACAACGGCCGCACGACCTTAAGTTTCCAGCTCGTCGCGGGTAACGGTCATGGCGTAGGCAAGTTCAGCGTCAACGCCGCGTCCGGCGATACCAAACTCACGCGTGATTTTGAAGTCACGGTGCGTCCGGCTTGGCCGGCGGTACGTCGCGGTAGCGCGGAACAATTGGCCTCGGCCACGACCTTGAACTTCGGTCCTAATCTGTTTGAAGGCTTGATTGCAGAATCGTCCGTCGCCCAGATCAATATTGCGTCAGTGCCACCCCTGCCCTTCAGCGAGTCAATCAAGGGGCTGATCGATTACCCCTACGGATGCATCGAGCAGACCACCAGTCGCTTGTGGCCGTTGGTGAATCTGGACGCGGCAACCTCGCGCAAGTACGGCCTTGAGCCACTCGACCCAGACAAGCGTGAGCGCATGCTGGAAGTCGGCTTCGCACGCGTGGCCTCGATGCAGACCGAGGGCGGACAGTTCAGCTTCTGGCCGGGCGAAGGCTGGGCCGATCCGCAGATGACGGCCTATGTCGCCGACATCCTGATCACGGCCAAACAGAATGGGCTCACGATCTCCGAAACCGTGCTGGAGAAGTCCCTCAAACGGCTCAACGATGATCTACTGACGGGTGGTGACGGCTATTACAGCTATGACCATCCTCAGCACCTGCGCTTTGCAGCTAATGCCTACGCCGGCTATGTGCTGGCGCGCGTAAATCGCGCCCCGCTTGGTACCTTGCGCTCACTTTGGGACAACCAGCGCGAGCGCTCGCTCACCGCGCTGCCACTGGTGCAATTGGGTATCGCGCTGAAACTCGCCGGTGACGAGGACCGTGCGAACGCGGCTATCGCGCAAGCCATGAAAATGGACTCCGAGCGACCGCGTTATCTGGGTGATTACGGCTCCGAGTATCGTGATGAAGCCCTCATGCTGGCGCTGCTCTACGAACAAAATCTCGCCACGCCCGCGACCGGCGCGCGCGTGATGAGACTGGCGCGTGAACTGCGTCAGCCGGACAAGGCGCGCTATTGGTTCAGCACCCAAGAACGACTGGCCATTTTCCGCCTCGGCCGGGTCTTGTTGAAGGAAGATGCGAGCGGCCTGCAAGGGCAGTTCCTGATCGCCGGCAAGCCGCATGCGCTCAGTGGCCGGCCTCTGGTGTCACGTGAAGTTGATCTGTCAGACCTGCGCCAAGGTGTTTCGCTTGCCTTGGAAGGCGATGGCCCATTCTGGCTGTCGCGTGACATCGTGGGCTATCCGACCACCGCACCGAAACCGACCGAATCCGGTATTCGAGTGCGGCGCGCCTGGTATCACACCGACGGCACTCTGTTTACTGGCGATCGACTCACCGAGGGCGACAGCCTGATCGCGATGCTCACGGTCGAGGCCGACGAAGACATCCGTGACGGACTGGTCGTTGACTTATTGCCCGGAGGCATCGAAATCGAGAATCTGGCTCTGGGTGGAAACGACGCCTTTGGCGAGCTGGCGCTTGATGGCGTTCAATTGTCAGAGCGTAGCTACGCCGCCGATGCGCGCTATGAGGAATATCGCGATGATCGCTACGTGGCCGGTATCCGACTCTGGGGTGGCCAAACCGCGCGCCTGTTCTATCTGGTGCGTGCAGTTTCGCCCGGTCGTTACGTTGTCCCGCCGCCCAGTGCCGAAGACATGTATCGCCCACAGATCTCCGGGGTTGGCAGCTCGCCACAAACGAGCATCACGGTGGTGTCGCCAAAGTGAGCATGGATTCCGCTGTCGACGAGCCGGACTGGCTCGTCGACAGCGGGCTGAGTCCTAACTTCGCCCGTGACCTGAAAACACATACTTTCCGGTAACTTGGCACTACAATAGTGGAATGAATCAGAACCGCCCTCCCCGTTCGGGGAAAATCCCATATAGCATCATCCTGATCGCCGCGATTGCCGCGGGCTTGGGCCTCTGGCTCGGCCAGTCGTACTTTTCGGACTCTCAGGCCTTACCGCCCGTGCAGACGATGCGGCTGCTCGATACCCCTCGCGCCATTGCCGACTTTTCACTCGAAACGGCGCAAGGCGGCACGCTCAAAAACGACGATCTGCACGGTCACTACACACTCGTCTTTTTGGGTTTCACCCATTGCCCTGATGTGTGCCCGATGACCTTGGCTGAATTGGCCAAAGCGGAAAAACTCTGGGGTGATTTGGCGGAAGAGCAACGACCACGCATCCTGTTCGTGTCGGTGGATCCCGAACGTGACACACCAGAAAATATCGCCAAATACGCCGCTTACTTCAGCCCGACCATCCTAACCGGCACCAGCAATGTGGAATCGCTCAGCCAGTTAGCGGCCTCGATGAGCATGGTGTTCGCGAAAACGCCGTTGGAAGGCGATGACTACACCATCGACCACACTAGCTGGGTCGCGGTGCTCAATCCGCAGGCGCAATTAGCAGGCTTTATCCGGCCGCCGCTGGAACCAGCGCCAATCGCTGCTGATATGAAGCTCTTGCTGAAGTCGCGCTGATGTCACTCGCCGTCCGTAGCCAATACCTGTTGCCACACCGGCTAATTTCGCGCTTAGGTTTGTACGCTGCGCGCAGCCAATGGCGGCCGTGGAAGAACTTTTTGATCGGCCAGGTGCTCAAGTATTTCGATGTTGCCATGGACGAGGCCATCGAAGCGGATGCATTCGCTTATCCAAGCTTCAATGCGTTTTTCACTCGCGCGCTCAAACCCGACGCGCGAGTAGCCGATGTAAACCCTAATGCGTTGCTGATGCCAGCCGACGGCCGTATTTCACAAGCCGGCCGTATTCAAGCTGGGCGTATTTTTCAGGCCAAAGGTCAGGACTACAGCGCCGCCGAGCTATTGGGTGACGAAAGTGCGGCAGCAGCATTTGTCGACGGTAGCTTTCTGAATGTGTATCTGGCCCCGCGCGATTACCACCGCGTGCACATGCCTTGGGCTGGAACCTTGCGTGAAACCCTGCATGTGCCAGGTCGCTTGTTCAGCGTATCGCCTGCGACCGCCGGCACTGTTCCGCGCCTATTCGCTCGCAATGAGCGTTTGGTCTGTCACTTCGATTGTGACTTCGGGCCGATGGTAGTGGTCATGGTCGGCGCGATGTTGGTGTCAGGGGTTGAGACGGTTTGGAACGGAATCAACATCCCCTCCTACGCCAGCCGTCCGGTTCATAAAGATTTCCGCGGACAAGGCATCGTGCTGGAACGGTTTGCGGAGATGGCGCGTTTCAACTATGGCTCGACCGTAGTCGTGCTCGTGCCCGCTGGCGCAGTGGCGCTGGATGCCACGCTGAGTCCGCAGCAGTTTGTGCGCGTGGGTGAGCGAGCCGGCATGGTGAATCCGCAAGAAATTGCCTAGGCTTTAGTTCATAAAGCCGATTGGCATACGCCGCCTTCACTATCCAAAAGTCATACGTCGAGCCGCACCAACAAGCTGTTGGCGCGGCTCGCAGTTGACTGCTTAAACCGCCACAGTGTCCGCAACGTCCTTGTAATCGTCGATCTGATCGAAGTTCATGTAGCGGTAGATTTCTTCGCCCTTACCGCTGATCACACCCATGTCCGTCAGATATTCCGCACGCGTGGGAATACGTCCCATACGTGAGCAAATGGCAGCCAGTTCGGCCGAACCTAAGTACACATTGGCGTTACGACCTAGGCGATTGGGGAAGTTGCGGGTCGAGGTGGACATAACCGTCGCACCCTCGCGCACGCGCGCCTGATTACCCATGCACAAAGAACACCCCGGCATCTCGGTGCGGGCGCCGGCCACGCCAAAGGTGCCGTAGTGGCCTTCCTTTGTGAGCTCGGCCTCGTCCATCTTGGTCGGCGGTGCGATCCACAAGCGTGTTGGCAGATCGGTCTTGCCTTCCAGTAGTTTGGCAGCGGCACGGAAGTGGCCGATGTTGGTCATGCATGAGCCGATAAAGACTTCATCGATTGTCGCACCCGCCACGTCGGACAGCGTCTTGGCATCGTCCGGATCATTAGGGCAGCAGACAATCGGTTCGACTATGTCATTTAGATCGATCTCAATGACGGCTGCGTATTCGGCATCAGCGTCGGCTTCCAGCAACTGCGGATCGGCCAGCCATTGTTCCATCTTGGCGATCCGACGCGCCAGTGAACGGGCATCTTCATAGCCCTGAGCGATCATCCATTTCAGCATCGTGATGTTGCTGGTGATGTATTCGATGATCGGCTCTTTGTTGAGCTTGACCGTGCAGCCGGCGGCCGAGCGTTCGGCCGACGCGTCGGCCAACTCGAAGGCCTGTTCAATCTTGAGGTCCGACAAGCCTTCGATTTCCAGAATGCGACCGGAAAAGACGTTTTTCTTGCCCTTCTTGGCGACGGTCAACAGCCCACTTTTGATCGCATACAGCGGAATGGCATGGACGAGATCACGCAGGGTCACGCCCGGCTGCATCTCACCCTTGAAGCGCACCAATACCGACTCCGGCATATCCAGCGGCATTACCCCGGTCGCCGCCGCAAACGCCACTAGCCCCGAACCCGCCGGGAACGAAATGCCAATCGGGAAACGTGTGTGGCTGTCGCCGCCGGTCCCGACCGTATCCGGTAACAGCATGCGATTGAGCCAGCTGTGGATGATGCCGTCGCCGGGGCGCAGGCTCACACCGCCGCGGGTGGAAATAAATTGCGGCAGCGTGTGGTGGGTTTTCACATCGACCGGCTTAGGATAAGCGGCGGTGTGGCAAAACGACTGCATAACCAAGTCTGCCGAGAAGCCTAGGCAAGCCAGATCCTTGAGTTCGTCACGCGTCATCGGGCCGGTGGTGTCCTGGCTGCCGACGGTGGTCATCTTCGGCTCACAGTAGGTGCCCGGCCGCATACCCTCGCCTTCCGGCAACCCGCAGGCGCGGCCGACCATCTTCTGCGCTAGCGTGAAGCCCTTACCCGTATCGGGCGGAACTACCGGCAGGCGAAAGAAGTCAGCATGTGGCAAGCCCAGCGCTTCGCGCGCCTTGCTGGTGAGTCCACGGCCAATGATTAGCGGAATGCGACCGCCAGCGCGGACCTCGTCAAACAGCACGTCGCTTTTGACCTCAAACTCGGCAATTACCTTCCCGTCTTTCAGCGCTTTGCCTTCAAACGGGCGCAATTCGACGATGTCGCCGTGCTCCATCTGCGTCACGTCCAACTCAATCGGCAACGCGCCAGCGTCTTCCATGGTGTTGTAAAAAATCGGCGCGATCTTGCCGCCTAGGCACACGCCACCGAAACGCTTATTGGGAATGTACGGAATGTCCTGCCCAGTCCACCACAACACCGAGTTGGTGGCCGACTTGCGGCTGGAGCCCGTGCCGACCACGTCGCCAACGTATGCGACCAAATGGCCCTTCTCCTTGAGTTTCAGAATCTCGCCAATCGGGCCACGCTGGCCGTCTTCTTCCGGTTGAAACGCGGCGTCCGGGCGTGCGTTTTTCAGCATCACCAAGGCGTGCATCGGAATATCCGGGCGGGTGGTGGCATCCGGCGCGGGCGATAGATCGTCGGTATTGGTTTCGCCCGGCACCTTGAACACCGTAATGGTCAGGCTCTGCGGTACTTCCGGACGACTGGTAAACCATTCAGCCTCGGCCCAACTCTTCAACACCGCCTTGGCGTTGGCGTTGCCCGCCTTGGCCTTTTCTTCGACATCGTGGAAGGCGTCGAACACCAGCAAGGTGTGTTTGAGTGCAGCGGCAGCGATGGCACCGAGCTCGGCGTCGTCCAGCAACTGAACCAGCGGCGCGACGTTATAGCCCCCCAGCATGGTGCCGAGCAATTCAGTAGCGCGCTCACGCGGAATCAGCACGTTTTGTTCGCTGCCAAACGCAATCGCGGCCAGATAGCTGGCTTTGACCTTGGCCGCGTCATCCACGCCAGCTGGCACTCGATTGACCAGCAGGTCGAGCAGGAACTCGGCATCACCCTCCGGTGGATTTTTCAGTAACTCAATCACATCGGCGGTTTGTTGGACCGTCAAGGCGAGCGGAGGTATGCCGAGTGCGGCACGTTCGGCAGCGTGTTGGCGATAGGCTTGCAGCATGGGTGTTTCCTTACGAGGGTATGGGTTTTAATCCTTAGGCACGATTAGCTTCAGGCCCTTGAAGTAATCGCGGTAAAAATCAGCATCGAAGGTCAGCAGCCCATCGCACTGCAGCAGTGCGTGTGCGCCAACCAGAAAATCGGAAATCGTGCGGGCACCGCCGCCGCGCTGACGCTGACGGCGTTGCATTTCTCCAGCACGCAAGGCGGACTTGGGTTCAATGGCGTTGTAGTGCACGCCCATTTCCTCCAGCGCCGCCAGTGCATCGGCACCGTTTCGCAGTGCTGTCGAGACTCGGGCCAGGACCACATCGCAAACTACAACGCGGCCACTGCTTAAGGTCTGACGCAAACTTGTTTCGACAGCATCAGCGTGCGGACCATCTGCCAGCAACTCGATCAAGACCGGCGCATCAACAGCGATCACGCGGGTTTGACTCCCGCATCCGTAGCAGCATCCAGCGCAAATTTGCCGCGAACCCGGGATATAGCGTCATCCACGTGCTTGCTCAGCACGATGCGACTGCCATCAAGTTCAACCTTGAGCACACTGCCCTTGGTCAGGCCTAGGGCATCGCGCACCGGCTTTGGCAGGGTGATCTGGCCACGTTCGGCAACCGTTGCTTCCATGATGTCGTCCACGCGTTTCGATATGCTAAAATTATACATACTTTATCGTGCATACACGAACTGTGATCGGCGTGACCCTCTGGGTGCGCCCTGACTCTGGCAGGCGCGTACAGCGTGCTCGGCGTCTCAGTAGTATGCTTGTAGTAATGGCTGGCGCGTACGCCAGTTAAGTCCACGCGATGCGAGAGGCCCCGACCATGATTGATACCTTTTCTACCCAGCGCACCCTCGATGTCGGAGGGCGAAGCTATACCTACGCCAGTCTCAAAGAGTTGAATAAGCGGTTCGATATCAAACGCTTACCCTACTCTATAAAGATTTTACTTGAGAACCTACTCCGGCACGAAGATGGGATCAACGTCACTGCCAAGGAAATCGAAGCGGTGGCGAAGTGGGACCCGACCACAGAGTCGGATACCGAAATCGCCTTCCTGCCCGCCCGCGTACTACTGCAGGATTTCACCGGCGTGCCGTGTGTGGTCGACCTAGCCGCCATGCGCGATGCCATGAAGAAGCTCGGGGGCGATCCCAACAAGATCAATCCGCTGGCGCCGGTCGAACTGGTGATCGACCACTCGGTACAAGTTGACGTATTCGGCATGGCTGGCGCACTGGCGCGTAATGCGGAGATCGAGTTTCAGCGCAATCACGAGCGCTACTCCTTCCTGCATTGGGGCCAAAAAGCACTGGAGGACTTCCGCGTTGTGCCGCCGTCGACCGGCATCGTGCATCAGGTGAACCTTGAGTATCTCTCGCGTACCGTTATGACGCGGGAAATCGATGGCAAGACCTGGGCTTTCCCCGACACCCTCTTTGGTACCGACTCACACACCACGATGGTCAATGGTCTCGGCATTCTAGGCTGGGGGGTGGGCGGCATTGAGGCGGAGGCCGCCATGCTGGGCCAAGCCGCGTCGATGCTGATCCCGCAGGTAGTCGGCTTCCGCTTGTCTGGCGCTCTGCCGGAAGGCGCAACCGCGACCGATCTGGTCCTAACGGTCACCGAAATGCTGCGTAAGCATGGCGTGGTCGGTAAGTTTGTCGAGTTCTTCGGCCCCGGACTCAAGCATCTGCCGCTGGCAACCCGCGCCACGCTTGGCAATATGTCTCCCGAGTACGGTGCCACGTGCGCGATCAGCCCGATTGACGCCGAATCCATTGCCTACCTGCACCTGTCTGGCCGTGATGCTGCCCAAATCGAATTGATCGAAACCTATGCCAAGGCTCAAGGCATGTGGCACGACGACGACAGCCCCGAGCCGCAATTCAGCTCGATCGTTGAGCTGAATCTTGCCGACGTGAAGCCGTCACTGGCCGGCCCCAAACGTCCGCAGGACCGTGTACTTCTCACCGACATGCCTCAAAGCTATACCAAGGCCATGGATGCTCTGGGTGGCAACCCGAAATGGGATAAGCAAAAGGAGCGTTTCCTGAGCGAAGGCGGCAGCACTGCCGTTGGTCGTGCTGAGAGTGAGCAAGAGCACGCACCCGAGGCGTGCCCCAGTCACGATCACTGTGAACTGGGCAATGGCTCGGTCGTGATCGCTGCGATCACCTCTTGCACCAATACGTCCAATCCTTTCGTGATGATTGGCGCCGGCTTGGTGGCACGCAAGGCCGCAGCACTCGGACTCAAGCCCAAGCCTTGGGTAAAGACTTCCCTAGCCCCCGGCTCCAAGGTTGTTACCGAGTACCTGGAAAAGACCAACCTCCTGACCGATCTGGAGAAGCTCGGCTTCTACTTGGTTGGTTATGGCTGCACCACCTGTATCGGTAACTCCGGCCCCTTGCCGGAAGACGTCAGCAAGACCATCGCCGACAACGACTATGCCGTTGCATCGGTGCTCTCGGGCAACCGCAACTTCGAGGGACGCATCCATTCCGAAGTGAAGATGAACTATCTCGCCTCACCGCCGCTGGTCGTGGCCTTCGCAATCGCCGGCACTATTAATATCGACCTGTCGACCCAGCCTCTGGGCCAGGACCAGTCCGGCAACGATGTTTATCTGAAAGATATCTGGCCGAGCAACAAGGAAATCGCAGACCTGGTGGCCAGTTCGGTAAATGGCGAAATGTTTGCCAGAAACTATGCCGACGTGTTCAAGGGCAACGAAGAGTGGAACAAGGTTAAGTCCCCTGATGGTGACTTATATGCCTGGGATGCGGACTCCACGTACATCAAGAACCCGCCTTATTTCGACGGCATGACCATGGAAGTGGGCACCGTCGAGGACATTCCTGGTGCGACCTGCCTCGGCTTGTTCGGTGACTCAATCACCACAGACCATATCTCTCCGGCCGGCGCGATCAAAAAAGATTCGCCTGCGGGTCGCTACTTGCTCCAGCGCGGCGTGCAAGCGCTGGACTTCAACTCCTATGGCTCACGTCGCGGCAACGACGATGTGATGGTGCGTGGCACCTTCGCCAACATCCGCATCCGAAATCGCCTGCTCGATGGTGTCGAGGGTGGGTATACCAAGCACATTCCGTCTGGCGAACAACTGGCGATCTATGACGCGGCGATGAAGTACAAGGCCGACGGCACGCCGCTGCTAGTAATCGCTGGCAAGGAATACGGCACGGGCTCATCTCGTGACTGGGCCGCCAAGGGCACCCTGCTTTTGGGCGTGAAGGCCGTGTTGGCCGAAAGCTTCGAGCGCATCCATCGCTCTAACTTGGTTGGCATGGGCGTACTGCCACTGCAGTTCAAGGACGGCGAAAGTGCCACCAGCCACGGCCTGACGGGCTATGAAACCTTCGACATCACTGGTTTGGATGATGGCAATGCAAGCACGGCTCACATCGTCGCCACGGCTGCCGATGGTTCCAAAAAGGACTTCGACGTCAAGGTGATGCTGCTTACTCCCAAGGAACGCGAGTTCTACCGCCACGGCGGCATCCTGCAATACACCTTGCGCCAACTGGCTGCTGCCTAATCTGAAAAAGGCCCACTCGGCATGATGCGGGCGGGCTGATCGGATGTATCACGACGCGTCGTCACTTTCGGTGGCGGCGCGTTTTTTATGACTGCTTTAATACCAAACCATCACTGGACGATGTCCGATCCGACAATACGGCCCATTATCACGCGCACAGTTTCCGCGTGCTGGCGACTTACGGTGATTCTGAGTTGACGGGTTCGCGTTCGCTGCGCACTCGTTCGATGTAGCGCAGTTCAGCAGCAGACATGGTATCGCTGGAATCCACACGCATGCTTTCGCGATATTTCTTCTCCGCTTCGTCCAACTGATCCAACTCCACCAGCACGTAGCCCTGGCCGCGCAATGCCCGCCCTTGCTCACGAGAGCGTGCGTACTCAGGTGAAAACTCCCCCGCAAGCCGTTCCGCTTCTTCGTAGAGCTCGAGACTCTTGCTAAAGTCTTTTTCGAGTTGGTAGATGTGTGCCATTTCTGCCTTGTAGCGGGAATTCACAGGCGCCATGTCGATCGCCGTTTGCAGCGCCTTGCGTGCATCGTCGAGACGGCCCAGTTCGATGAACGCATACCCCTTGAGATACCACGCCTCTGACCAATGCCAAGACAAGACGATCACCTTTTGGTCTTGACTCACGGCGTGCACATCCCCGACCTCTTCCTCTTCACCCGCAACAATCTCTGCCTGATCATCCTTGACAGCGGCCTTAAGCAGGTAAAAGAGTGCTTCGACCGGTGAGCGCGAGCTGTAATAGGTGACGCCCGGCTCGTGATAGGCGCGTTCGTACGTTCTAATCACCTCCTCGATCGGGCCACGCAGAGCTAGGTTGGGCTGCTTTTGAGAAAGGAGTGTGTAGGCGTCCTCCAGTAAGGCCGACTGGGCGGCTTCATCAACTTCGTGTGATTGATCCGCCGTCATGGACGACTCGGTCGGTGCTTGGTCTGAGTAACTCGCTTCTGCAACAAAACTCAGGGCGCTGATGATAAGCAGTAGTAAGCTGTATCGAACTAATGGCTGTGCCGTCATGGTTTGCCTATTCCCGTCATTAAAGGCTGATGATTACCGATCAAGCTTTTGCCTCGAGAAGTGATTAAAAGCTAGGCCATCCATAGGTGAATTTCGCCTTACTCCGCGCTTCTGAGTAACGTGCAGTATGACCATGAGGGTACAAGGGTACGGACTAAGAGCCAATCTGGAGGCGCGCCTGAATCGCCCCGGGTCTCGTGGAGGCTGTTTGGTTTAAGTCAGGCCTCCACCGTGGCGGCTTGACTGGCGAGTTGCCGGTAGTAGTTTGCCTCAGCTTC
>CAJDUW010000012.1_pt1 | contig 47744 bp, 38 predicted proteins | sample 7390931 | NCBI WGS metagenome assembly CAJDUW01 (sample SAMEA7055687, study PRJEB34461) | soil metagenome | biome: terrestrial ecosystem; feature: Peninsula; material: soil | place: Antarctica | collected 2016
GTCGCGGCTTGTAAGCGACGATCGTCATGCACGCCGCTTCTGATCCACCCGCAGACTTGAATGACGAAGCGCGGCAACTGTCGCGCCTGCGCTGGCGTTGCCGACGCGGAATGCGTGAACTGGACGAATTGCTTGGGCGCTATCTCGAACGAGCGTGGGCCGATGCCGATGCGTCTGAGCGGGCTGTTTTTGAGCGCCTGCTGACGTGCGAAGACACCGATCTTTGGGTGTGGTTGATGGGTCGTGCTGATCCTCCGGACGACGAGGCTCTGGCTGGAATGGTGCAGATTATCGGTGCTCTACCGGCCCGTAACCCATCAGGCCAATAAGTCAGCGTCAATAGATCAGATTGACCATGCCGATCACCACCACCAGATAAAGCGCGGTCAAGGGCAAGCCGGTGCGCATCAGATCAGCGCTGCGATAGCCTCCAGGACCCGCGACCATGGTCAACACCGTATTCGAGGTGCTGATCAGATTGTTCGACGCTGACAATGCAATGATCATGGCAAACGGCAAGGGTGGGGCGCCGGCCGAGATGGCGATATTGATGGCAATGGGTACCATGATTGCGGTAGCGCCGACATGGCTCACTACCAAGCCCAAGACCACCGTGAGCACGGCCAAAGCAGCCTGTAGAACGACGATTGGCATCTCACCGAGCCGTTCGATGACAATCTGTGCCAAGTAGTTGGCTAGTCCGGACGAATCCACGGCCCAGCCCAAAGGCAGGATGCCGGCCATCAGGAACACCGTCTTCCAGTTGATCGCGGAGTAGGCCTCGTCCATGCTCAGCACGCCAGTCAGCACCATGGCGATCGCACCGGACATCAGCGCCACCGGCACCGATATCTGATGGCTCATTGCCAGCGTCAAGGAGATGGCGAAAATGGCCATTGCCAGCCACAGTTTGTGCGGGCGCTGCTCATCCTTGGGGAAATCGGTGACCACGACGAAATCCCGATCGGCCGCGGCCTTGGCTAGGTCACGCCAAACGCTGTGAAACACCAGCATGTCACCGGCCCGCAGCGGCATCGAACGATAGTCCTCGCGATGCACCTCGTTGCCACGATAAACCGCCAACACGTTGATGTTGTGGCGTCGGCGCAGGCGCAAGTCATCCAGAGTTTGATCGATGAAATGCGAGGTCGGAGGAATGACAGCTTCTGAAATGCCGGTTCGACTCGGATTGAACAAATCGCTGAAATGGCGCAGCCGCGATTGCAAGCGCAACAGGTTGTTCTGGGCGTAGTCGACCACTTGCTCGCGCGGCCCCATCACTCCCAGCACACTGCCAACCCAGATCATCTGGTCCGATGACGGCGCGAAACGGGATTCGTTGCCGGATTTGAGTGCCAAGAACAAAGGCGCTCCCATTTGGGTTTCCGCCTCGCCGATCGACATCCCGACCAATGGACTTTCCGAGGTGACAGTCAACTCGAACACGTCGCCGGAGATGCCGTAGGTTTTGGCGTAATAGCTTTCCGTACGCGCGGGCGTGACGTTTTTGTCGGTCAGTCCGCCGAGCAGGCGACGACCGAAGAAACGAAAGTAGATCAGCCCCATCACCAGCAAGGCGAGTCCGATCGGTGTCGGCGAAAACATCGGCAGCGTTTCCAGCGTCGCCACACCGGAAGGCAGGTTGCGATTGGCTTGGGTGAGCAAGTCATTGAGCATGATCTGCGGCGAGTTACCGACCATCGTGAGCGAGCCGCCCAACACCACACAGATCGAAATCGGCAGCAACAGACGTGACAAGGGCACGCCACTGCGTGCTGAAAGGCGCGAGGCGACCGGCAAAAATAACGCCACCACCGAGGGGTTTTGCATGGTCGAAGACAGCAAGCCGGCCGCGGCGGAGGTATAGAGCACCAGACGCTCTTCAACACCCTTGGAATGGCGCAGAAGCCAAATCGCGACACGATTCATCAGGCCTGTACGGTCCAGCCCGGCACCCAGCATCATCGTCGCCGTGACGCTGATGACGGCGTTACCGGAAAACCCTTGGAAGATCTGCTCGGAAGAAACCAAACCACTCAAACCCAGCAGCACCAATACCAACATCGCGGTGACGTCGGCGCGCAGCTTCTCCCAGACGAACATCACCATGGTGAAGCCGACCAAGGCCAGAACCACCATCATGTCGGTGGTGAGCGCCATGCTGCCTTCGAGCAACTCAGGGTCCATGAGTCAGCCGTAAGCTCCCGAATTGGATGGTGCGGCGAAGCGCGTTCTCACGGCGCCTCGTCCCGGCGCAGATAGAGTAAATCCCAGACACCATGCCCAAGACGCAGTCCGCGCGCTTCGAAGTGCGTTTCTGGTCGCCATGCTGGCCGCGGGAAATAGTCGCGTGGCCCCGCACGGTTCTCAAACGCGGGCTCGGCATCAAGCACATCCCACATATGCTCGACGTAAGGTTCCCAGTCGGTCGCCAGATGCAATAGACCACCGGGCGCAATTTTTCTCGCCAATAGTTTCGCGAAAGCGGGCTGGATCAGGCGGCGCTTGGCATGACGTTTCTTGTGCCAAGGATCAGGGAAATAGATGCGAACCTCAGACAAACCGGCATCAGGCACCTCTTTTTCCAGCACCTCTACTGCATCGTGGTTGTACACCCGTGCGTTCGAGGCATTGTCGTCGGAAAGCCAATTCAACAGCCGTCCAACCCCAGGGCGATGCACCTCGATGCCGATAAAGTCTCGGTCGGGTTCGTTTGCCGAGGCAAAGTGCAGCGCCTCGCCGTTACCAAAACCGATTTCCAGCACTCGATCGGCTGACCGGCCAAAGACCGCATCAAAGTCGCGCGTCTTGCCGAGATAGTCGAGGCCATAACGCGACCAGTGCTGCTCGAATGCGCGCTCTTGCGCCGGCGTAAGCCTTCCCTGGCGCAGCACGAAACTGCGGATCGGCCGCATCTCCTGGCGCTCAAACGGTGTGGTGTGGGCTTTGCTCATCCGATCATTCCGGTCAGCGTCTGCAATGCGCTGACTTTTTGGCTGTATGAAGTATGCCTGAGCTTGGCTGAGTGGCAGACATCGCGTACAGATCTGCGCTCAGCCATGAGTCGAGAAACAGCAACACAGCCATGCCACGATTATCACCGCATGTCTCGTCCGGACCCAACCGCACGAAGCACGACTGCCACGCCGCTTATCGTGCCTGCAGAGGCGTGGCCGAAGAAAAAGACCATGAGAAACGGATTGCTGCCACGCAGGTGAGCCGATATGATCGCAGCGCTGCGGGTGTAGCTCAATGGCAGAGCAGAAGCTTCCCAAGCTTACGACGAGGGTTCGATTCCCTTCACCCGCTCCAGCTGGCAGAAGCTCAGAGACCGAACCGAATAGGTCTTGATGTCGAAAGGCGCCGACGCCTCATCAGAGGCTGTGATCAACGCATTGCTACTGCATCCAGCCAGCGTGATCGCGTTGTGTAAAGTGCGCCGCACCCCTCCGCTGCGCCGACCGCTAAGGCTTTCCATTAGCGTGTGCGTCGGCGCACAGCGCCACGGTCATTCCATTGGAACAAATTCCCAGTGCACTTGCACCGCGCCGCTGCCGGTCTGGATGTCGTGGAAGAAGGCATTCGGCTTTGGGATAGCGTTGTTTGTTATATCCGAATCCGAGACCGTAGGCAGCGTCGCGCTGCCGCTCAGGCGCTTTCCTGTGATCGGCTGCTTTCGTACGGTTAAGGTCCCATACGCTATCGGAACCGTCTCAATGGGCGACTCCGGATTGTGCCAGCTGGCTTCACCGATGACGGTACCGCTTGAGTAGAAGTTGTAGCTGCAGTCGTGACTGCTGATTGACATCAATATGCGTGAGTCTTTGACCACGCTGCGGTCCCCAGGGACCGGCGAACCCTCGGCTGTGGCCTCGTAACGGAGTTTGCCGTTCTGATAGCTGCTGAGATGAACCGAGGCCTTGCCGCGCGGAGTCCACGACTCAAACGCTGCACCATTGGGTCCGCGCGTACCGGGCATGTCGGCATCTAGTTGCAGAATCAATTGTCGTTCGAGTCGCTGCGTACTGGTAACGCTGGCAAGATCCGCCGAGTAACGCAGCGTCGCACGCCACGCTTTGACGTCAACAGCAGGGCAATCTGTGGCCGGCCCACGATCTGCTACGCGGGCCGCCTTGCAGCACAGACGAGGATCGTCCGGGTCGTAGTCGTGCTTTGCCGCACCCAGCACCACGGCGCTTTCAGAAAGTGCACGCAAACTCGTCATCTGTGCCGGATTGGTGGGATCGACGCACGGTTCTGACGCTTCCTTCCAGCAGCGTCCGACATGCTTCAATCCCAGTGCGCGTGCTTCGCGCAGTTCGCGCGTGAATACCTTTTCAAGACCTGCGCTTTCGACGCGACGCACCCATTCGTCTAAGCGTGAAATCGCGCTCGAGATGCCATGGCAGCCCTGTTTCGCCTCCTGCAGACTTGGGAGAACCTCCTCGTTGAAGTGCGCTTCGAGTGCCGCGGCATCGCCTTCACGCGGCGAACTGTCGGTACAGCCGGAAGTGAACAACGCTAGGGTGAGTGCGAGCGCCGAACAGGATCGGATGCCGGCTCTGCAAACGCGTGAAACGACGTGCATGAGGTGGCCAGATTGTGCCGGCGTAGTTGAGCGCGGAATTGACGCCTTGTATCGCGTTTCAGATGACATCCGTTGGTGTCCTTCAATGCTGGTTTGCTGAATGGGATCGCCGACGGAAGTCGCGGCTGCAGGGTGGATTCGATCGACAGGCCGCATCCTACGTGGGTGAAAACCCCGCGACAACCTAGGAATCTGCTGATAAGCGCTTACGGTCTGTGCGTTTAACGCAAGCAAGCGCGTGTGATTTGCTAGGTCAATTAAGTTGCGCAACAAAAACGGCCACCCTAAGGGCGGCCGTTTTTGTTTGATTTATTGGTCGGGGAGACAGGATTCGAACCTGCGACCTCTACGTCCCGAACGTAGCGCTCTACCAGGCTGAGCTACACCCCGATGGTCTAGCCGCGCATTTTACACGCGGGCTCCGGAGATGGGCAAGCAGCAGACCCGCGGGGCGCGTGGTTCCGGGCAGCGGCCGCTGCGGAGCACGCGGTGCAGCAAACGAAGACAGGATGATTTGGTGGCAGGTGGGAGACACACACTAGAATGGGCAGCTTGAGCCGCACTTCTTCCTCGAGGATTCGCCTTGATCAAGCCCCGTACTCCACCTGGCGTCATGGAGCTTCTGCCGCGCGACCAGATCGCCTTTCAGCAGATGCTCGACATCATCCGTCGCAACTTCGAACGTTTCGGTTTTCTGCCGGTGGAAACGCCGGTAATGGAGTTGAGCGAGGTCTTGTTGACTAAGACCGGCGGTGAGACTGAGCGCCAAGTCTATTTCGTTCAGTCCACCGGTTCATTGGAGCAGGGTGGTACGCCAGAAATGGCCTTGCGTTTTGATCTCACCGTACCCTTGGCCCGCTATGTGGCCGAGCACGAGCACGACTTGAGTTTCCCGTTCCGGCGTTACCAGATGCAGCGCGTTTATCGTGGCGAGCGTGCTCAGCGCGGGCGATTCCGCGAGTTTTATCAATGCGATATCGATGTCATTGGTAAGGATGCACTGAGCGTGCGCTATGACGCCGAGCTGCCGGCGGTGATCCATGCGGTGTTCAGTGAGCTGGCGATTGGTAAGTTCACCATCCAGCTCAATAATCGCAAATTGATGCGCGGCTTTTTCGAGAATTTGGGTGTGAGTGATGCCGAGCAGCAGATGCTGGTGCTGCGCGAAGTCGACAAGCTCGACAAACGGGGTCCGGATGCGGTGCGCGCAACGCTGACGGGTGAGAGCTTTGGACTGAGCGATGAGGTCGTCGGCAAGATTCTGGCGTTTGTTCAGATCCGCTCCAACGGTCACGCCGATGCGCTGGCCAAGCTTGACGCGCTAGGGCAGGGCAGCGATACGTTCAATGAGGGCATCGCTGAACTGCGCGAGGTGCTGGATCTCGTCCGTGCGCTTGGGGTGCCGGAGAGTCATTACGCCATTAACTTGTCGATTGCGCGCGGGCTGGATTACTACACCGGCACGGTTTATGAGACTTTGCTTGATGACTACCCGCAGATTGGCTCGATCTGTTCGGGCGGGCGTTATGAGAATCTCGCCAACCATTACACCAAATCCAAGTTGCCCGGTGTTGGCATTTCCATCGGCCTCACCCGTCTGTTCTTCCAGTTGCGCGATGCCGGTCTGATCGACACGGCTGATAGCAGTGTGCAGGTGTTGGTCAGTCAGATGGATGCATCACGTTTGCCGACCTACCTTGCGATTGCCAATGAGTTGCGAATTGGTGGCCTGAATACTGAGGTGCAACTGGAGCCGCGCAAACTCGCCAAGCAATTCCAGTACGCGGATCGCGCCGGCATTCGTTTTGTCGTGATCGTGGGTGAGGATGAAGAAGCCCGCGGCGTGGTATCGGTGAAGGATTTACGTCGCGCAGAGCAGTTCGAAGTCTCGCGCGCGGATCTGGCGCGCAGCCTGCGCGTGGAGCTGGAGCAAGCCCGTGCAATGGGCTGAGGACACTGCAATGCAAACGATTCGACTCGAAGGGCGTTCACTCACTCGCGCACAAGTGCTGGCCGTCGCTGACGGAAAAGCGAGGGTGACGCTGGATGATGCGCAGCTGGAAAAAGTACGCAAGGCGGCTGACTTTCTGGCGGAGCAGGTCGCAAAACAGGAGCCAATCTACGGGGTGAGTACTGGCTTTGGCAGTAACGCCGACAGGCTGCTCGGCGCGCACCGTGCGCGTGAGGGATTGCCTGGCGCACCCGCGCCGCAAGGCAGTCTGATGGAGGAATTGCAGCGCAATCTGATCATCACCCATGCGGTGTGCGTGGGCGAGCCGTTCGCGCCCGATGTGGTGCGGGCAATGTTGGTGATTCGCATTAATACCCTGATGCATGGTCATTCGGGTATTCGGGTGGAAACCTTGCAGGCGCTGACGGATCTGCTCAACGCCGGCATCGTTCCGGTAGTACCCAAGAAAGGCTCAGTTGGAGCCAGTGGTGATCTGGCGCCCTTATCGCATCTGGCCATAGTGCTGCTGGGCGGCGGCGAAGCCTTCTTCCAAGGTCGTCGCATGCCGGGTGCTGAGGCACTGCAAGCGGCTGGATTGGAACCGGTGCGATTGTCCTTTAAGGAAGGCCTGGCGCTTAACAACGGCACCGCGCAGATGTTGGCGACCGCGGCCTTGGCGATTGGTCGGATGGAGCAGTTACTGCGCACCGCGGACATGGCGGCGGCGATGACATTGGAGGCTTTTGCCGGCCGCACGCGTGCCTTTGATGCGCGTGTGCATGCCTTGCGTCCGCACCCTGGGCAGGTGGAGAGCGCTGACAATTTGCGCGCATTGCTTGAGGGGTCGACGTTGGTCGATATTCCTTATCACCTCGTGCCGAAGTTTCAATCGTGGCTGCCGGAAAGTTGGGATGATCCGGCTGACCAGAAGCATCATTTCGATATTCGATGGGACTGGGTGCCACCGTCGCAGCGGCACGGGCGCGAAGCGTTCTACACCCGCTTTATGCCGTTTCGAGGCGGCAAGAAGCACCAGCCGCAGGACAGCTATTCGCTGCGTTGCATCCCACAGGTGCATGGTGCGGTGCGCGATGCACTAGCGCAGGCGCAGCGCGTGATCGACATCGAGCTGAACGCCGTTACCGACAATCCATTGGTTTTTCCGGACACTGTCGACGCGAAACAGATCGAAGATCAGGTGATCAGTGCCGGTCACTTCCACGGCATGCCACTGGCGTTGGCGATGAGTTATCTCAAGGCTGCAATTCCAGTGCTGGCCAGTATCTCAGAGCGACGTTTGAACAAGCTCGTTGACCCGGCCACCAACGATGGTCTGCCGGCATTTTTGATTGGCAACGAGGATGCGACCGACTCCGGTTTCATGATCGTGCAATACACCTCGGCAGCGTTGGTGAATGATTTGGCTAGCCGTGCACATCCGGCCAGCGTGTATTCGATCCCAACCAGCGCCAATGCCGAAGATCATGTCTCGATGGGCGCCAATGAAGCGCGCCATGTGCTGGAAATGACCGAAGACCTCTCGCACGTGTTGGCGCTGGAGTTGTACACCGCGGCACAGGCGTTGGATTACCGTCGCGACATGATTGAAGCCGCTCGTACGCTGGCACGCCGAGGCGATGTGGAAGCGATCGCCAAAAAAATCGGCAATGCGCCACGACTAGGCGATGAGACCCATGCGCAGTTTTTGGATGAATGTCGTGAGTTGATGGCGCAGTTGGCCGATGACGCTGATGACTTCCATCCATCTCCATCCGTCGCGCGCGTGCACGGCCGCCTGCGCGAGCACATCGCCTTCATGCAGCGCGACCGGGCAATGGATGCCGAGGTGGCAACAGTGTGTGCGCTGGTGGACTCGGGGGCGTTGCTGGGTTGATCGTGACCCGCTATGCGGGGCACGAGAGATAGGTTTCTGGTCGACCGTGCGAATAAAAGCGTTGGTGCAAATTGTCGGAGGTTCTCAATCCTTCACAAATCCGGATCTGCGTGCGGCTTGCAACAATTCGGCTTTACGGCCTTCCGCAGGCCAGCCAGTCACGGTTCCGACTATTTTTCCGTTGCGGACGAAATAGAATGTAGGTGTGGAAGTTAAATTAAAGTGCTCCCACTCGTCGGCTCGCCAGATAATTCCGACTTTCTTCCAAGGGTGCTCGACTACCCATCTCCGAAGCGAGTCATACTCAAGTCTTCCATCCGGTGGTTGAAGCCACTGCGTGTTGTCGTCAAATAACCGGCTCAAATCTGGATCAGCTTGGATGGCGACTATAGCGTCCTGTGAAAAATGACATGATGGGCTGAATATCACAAAGATGCCATCATCAGGGCCGATAACGGGTAGGCGTATTAAGCCGCCGTCGCTTTCGGAAAATGTCAGAACGGTTCGTGTGCTCGAGTAGTAGGGCGGTGTATCAACGATGGGGGGGAGTGGGTCGAAGTCAATCTCAGGATGCTGCTGGGATAGTGTGCGAGCTTCAGCAAAATGCCGCGCACGTACATAGGATTCATGCATGCTTTTGTAATGCGCAGGAGTGGCCGCATGGCGTCGAATGAGTTCATCTAGCCACCGTCGCTGATCGTCGACATGATTAAGGTTCGCATAGAAGGTCACCATGCCCGCGGCTTTGAATAACGCATCTATTTCTTCGTTATCCAGTGCTTCTAATGCTGAATGGTCGGGTCTCAGACTGAACCATTCAATATACTTCTGGTTGAATTCCGCCCGGTGGGCAGCATCCCAGCCGGAGATTGGCTGGGACAGCGCCTCGAAATCATCTAAGCGTTCTTGCAGCGTTGCCACCCCGATACAGCCGGTGAGAAGTATCGCGGGGAGTATTGCAGCAAGGATTTTAAGTGCGACTTTCACGCTCAGTGTGATTCGCATTAGCTTAAACTTAACTTCCAATTGCAACGCCCCCATATCAGGGCGTTGCCATGTCCAGAGCCTACCATCATCTGACTCCCGGAGATCGCGTCGTGATCATGATTGCGCGCCAGAACGGCAGCAGTCTACGATCGATTGCTCGCCTGCTGGGCCGTTCGCCGTCCGCCGTGCTCACTTTCGGGTGAGCTGCAGCGCGGCGCCGGGCTAGGCATGTACGATGCGACGCAGGTCGCCGAAGGCTATCGCGAACGTCGCCGCGCAAGTCGGCGCCTGCGCGAGCACATCGCCTTCATGCAGCGCGACCCGGCAATGGATGCCGAGGTGGCAACGGTGTGTGCGCTGGTGGAGTCCGGTGCACTGTTGGATTGATCGTGCGTGCCCGATGATGGTCGCTGCCTAAGACGACCTGCCCCGCGTTGCGGAGCAGGTCGTTCGTTCAATCGGGGGATAAAAACTATCGGCCAGTGGAATAGGCTCGTGGCATTTCACCCGCTGCCGGGTCTGGTTGCTTGCCCATATAGCGGTCACGCAACTCGGTCTGGCGTGAGCGCATCGGGATCGCGTGGCCAGCGAACCAGACGTGTTGCGCGGTGTGGGCCACATCTAACGGGTCGCCCGTCCACAACACCAAGTCAGCCGTTTTTCCGACCGCAATGGTGCCGATCTCATTGGCAACGCCAAGGGCTTCTGCCGGTACGCGGGTCAGACCAGCGAGCCCGTCTTCCCACGGCAGGCCATGAGCGACGGCATTGCCGGCTAGTTGACGTTGCTTGCGCGCACCATGCGAGGCATCACCGGACTGGTTGAATGCCACGGATACTCCTGCGGCACGCAGGCGTGCGGCATTTTCCAAGCTGGCGTTGATCTGATCAAAGTTGGACGGCAGATTCTGTAAGGAATCCAAGAAGACGGGTATTTTCGCAGCGGCGAGTTGCGGTGCAAGCTTCCAGGCTTCCACGCCGCCGTTGATAGCGATGTTCAGCGTGTGCTTCTGCGACCAACGCAGCAGCTGGCGGATGTCAGCGGCCCGATCGACGCCGAACATGATTGGATGACCCTCGTCGATGTAGCGCTTCAGCGTCGTGCGGCCAACAGGCGTCAACATGGCCATGTCGGCGGGGATGCGGCCACGTACTTCTTCGATCAACTGATCAAGCAACATCCATTGGCCAGCACGCGACACGCCGCTGAGCTCAGACGCACGTCCACCGAGTGAGATGAACAGGACTTTGGAGCCAATTGGATCGTGGCTGCCGTCCAGTCGCACCGTGCCGCCCTGACCGCCAATGATCGAGCCACCGGCGGTGCTGTTAGCCGTCAGCAGGGTGAAACCGATGCCTTCCACTCGCGCTACCGGCACAAGCACCGAGTCCGGGTTGTAAGCCAAGGTGACGTCAAACTCCGGTCGCACCACTATGTCCTTGGCGTTCTGACCCAAGGCAAGAGCGGCATCGCGGGTGAAGGTTTCGCTGGATACTTCCTCTAGGCCTATGCCGCTGATTCCACCAAACAATGTCGGGCTCAGTGGCTGGCCCTGTGCGTCAATGGTGTTGACGCCATCGGCGGATAAGTTCGCGCCTATCGCGGCGATCTTGCCTTGGCGCACCAGCACGTCGGTGTTCTGCAAGGTCCCTTGCGCCGTGGCCGTGTGCACGGTGGCATTGCGAATCAGTACGTCCTGCGCCAAGGCATGGCCGGCGCAGAGTGCGAGAACGGCGCCGAGCATGGCACTCATTGGGCGGCGGATCATGGTGTGCTCCCCTGTGTGCTGGACTGGCCAAGGCTGAAGTCGGATACGGGTTGGCGGGCTGGATTGTGGCGCTCATACATCAGCGCACCATCGATCCAGACATTTTCAGCCAGCGCATAGACGCTGAACGGGTTGCCGCTCCACAGCACCACATCGGCCATTTTGCCGGCTTCTAGGGTGCCGGTCTGGTCGAGTACGCCCAGGGATTTTGCGGCATTCTCAGTGAGCCAGCGGACCGCGCGTTCCGGCGCGATTTCGATCCCGATGCGACGTGCGTTGGCGATCACCTTCGCCGATTCCTGATTCAAGCGCTGGATGCCTTCCGGTGAATCCGAGTGCACGATGGCGCAACTGTTCGCAACGCGATCCACCAAGGCGACATTCTCTTGGATGCCGTCGAAGGCTTCCATTTTGAAGCCCCACCAGTCGGCCCACAGCGCCGCGCACGAACCGGTTTCGGCTAGCCGATCGGCCAGCTTGTAGGCTTCAACACCGTGGTGAAAGGCAGCGAATTTGAAGCCGAACTCTTTGCCAAGATCCAGCATCACCGAGATTTCATCGGCGCGGTAGCAATGTAAATGGGCGAGGATTTCTCCTGACATGACGCCAGCGAGAGTGTCGAGTTTGAGGTCACGTTTGCCGGGGTCCTTGCCGGCGCGCTTTTTCGCATATTCCTGCGCTTCGATGAAAGCGCCGCGGTAGCCAGCGACGTTGCCCATGCGGGTAGCAGGGCCGCCGCGTTCACCGTAGACGCGCTTGGGGTTTTCACCGCAAGCCATCTTCATGCCGTAAGGCGCATCGGGAAACTTCATGCCCTGGACATCGACGGAGGCGACATTCTTCAAGGTCACGCCGCGCCCGCCTACAAGATTGGCGGAACCGGGTAGCAATTGCAGTGTGGTGACACCCCCCGCCAGTGCGGTGATAAAGCCGGGGTCCTGCGGCCAGACGGAATGTTCGGCCCAGACTTGTGCCGTGACAGGCGCGGTCATTTCGTTGCCGTCGCTGTGCGATTGCGTGCCGGGACTGGCGTAAACACCTAGGTGCGAGTGCACATCGATCAAGCCCGGCGTCACCCACTTGCCGTGACCATCCACCTGCATGGCGTTGGTCGGTGCGGTGAGGCCGTGACCCACCGCGGTGATCTTGCCGTTTTCCAGCAGCACATCCGCGTTGTCGAGGCGCTCACCATTGCCGATCAACACGGTCGCGCCCCTGATCAAGACCGGTGCCGCTGCAATCGGGCGGTAGGTGCTGGCATAGACATCTTCGGTGAAGACGGGCGGTGTGCTGGTTTTGTCTTTGTCAGATGCGGATTTGCGCGCGTCCGCGCTCAAAGGCAGGAGCGCCAGCAACAGCGTGCTGCACAGGGCAGTGGTCAATAAACGAGTCATGGCACTCAATGGGTTGATGCAGGGAAGAGTGACCATAGCCGGAACGACCGGTGCGACGGACTGGCCGAAAGTCATGTGCCTCCGAGATGCGCAGCGCGATCCGGGCAGGTGATTCCTTGTTGGCAGCGTTAACGCGCAGCGCGAGCGCATTGAGGGTGGCTTGTTACATCAGCCTCGAAGGCAGCGAGACCTGCGCGCATGAAACGTGCTTGCGCGCGAGATAGTTTGTTTGACTGCAATGCGCGGCCGCGATGGTGTTAATCGCCTTCGCGGGTGTAAGTTCAAGCGACAGGATCCCGCGCTTGTTGGTGCGTCTGATCTGTGACGGATCTGTACCTGTCTTAAAACAATGATCCGAATGAGCGTCAAGTTAACGTTTTCCACACAACCTTTGACGTTCAATGCATGACCATTAGCTGTGTTTTGCTTTAAGATTTCCGGTCACCATCCGTCATGTGCCCGATTCGGAGTTCGCGTTTCGGGTGTACTTTTACCGGTGACGCAGGTGTTCACCGCGCAGTGCCTCATCGTCTTGGCTCGCTTTGATGCTGGCGAAGACGACCTGTCCTTCCAAGTGGCCGTGTTGTTCAATTTCCACGATTACCCAGAGTAAAATTATGAAGTTCAATGTTCTCTTGCTGTCCGTTTCCGCTGCCTTGGCTCTGTCTGCCTGCAATGACGACACGTCAAACGCGCGGACTGGCAATGCATCAGCGAGCGTGCCAAACCAGCCTGTTGTTGCAGAGCAAATCAATGGTCCCGCACTGACAGGAACGGCCACCATCGATCAACTCACCACGCTGCCGCGTGGCTTGTCGTTGGTGGTGAAGTTGGTCGACATGACCGACGCGGCCAGCCTGCCAGTGATCGTGGCCGAATCCACACAACCGGCCCCGCAGATATTGCCGCTTACCGTTGCGCAGGCGTATGATCCGGCAAAGATTGAGCCCGGTCACCACTACGGCTTGCAGGTCGCGCTGCAGGCAGAAACATTGGTGCTTTACGGCACGGAAAGCCCAATCCCGGTCCTAACCCACGGCCAGCCTACCAAAGGACTCAAGTTCGAGTTAGTGCGTGGCGGACAGCCCGCGGCTGATGTTCCGCCAAGCGAGCAGGCCAAGGCCGAGTTTGCCAAGTTGGAAGAAAACATTGGTGCATTGCGACGCATTCACGGTGAGCGTCTTGAAGCCGAGGTCGCGGTTGGCTGGGATGCCTTTGTTGAGGACAGTGGCCAGATTCGCATGGCGCGTGAACAGGTTGATTACGGCGATGCCGGCTCAGCCCAGTTCCGTTATGCCTACAAGGGCGGCAAGCCTTGGGTCGTTGAGCGCGTGCAAGGCAATGACAAGGTCTTGCTCGGCTGGAACGAAGCCGGCGTCTTGGTGTTGAACGAGGAAAACGGCAGCCAGTCCGATCCGACCGCGCTTTACGCGCGAGCCGAAGCGCTCTACGCGCAGGCTGAAAAGAAGCGTTGATAGTTTGCTTGGCAGATGAGAATGAGAAAAGCTCACCCAGTCCCAAGGAACCTCAAGCAGACCGACAGCCTGATGCCAGCTTTTTTAGCTCGGCATCAGGTGCCTTCCCGATCGGGTTGAGCAGTACCGACTGTAAGCGGCTCACCGTGTTGAGCCGCTGCCCATTCACGCAGGGCGTGCAATAAGCGCAGAAATCGGTCGTGCGTCACGCAATCATGGTGTTTCTCGTTCTGGCTCCGTCTGTCGCACCGTGGGCCTAGCGAACAAACCATCACAGAGCGCAACGACCACTGTGATCCGCCAATGCAAGTCGCTCTGCATCATGCAGTTCAATGTCTTGCAGCGAAACCTCGTTGCGGAAAGGCATCAAAATGTGGCGCTGGGTGCTGTGGTTTTGCCGTGCGTTCATCATGACTCCGGAAGCCCGTGCGGAATGTTTACGCACGAATTCTTGCCACAAGACTGGAGCCATCGCTAGAATCAACTACTGCCGGCCGTATCCAACTCTGCTTTGACATAAGCGTGTTGACAGGCTTGGCTATTCGTCGTAGGAGTGCCGGTGTTGTAGGCGCTTTGTCCGAAGCATAAGTTCTCAGGTTGGGGTTTCCCGAGGTAGAAAATGACCAAAGCAGCAAACCGGCTACGCATCGGCGTTGGGCTGGCAGCCCTGTTCGTTGCCAGCGCCGCCATAGCTTCCAACCCCCAGCCGTGGCAATTGAACATGGGCCCGGGCGCGTCCGATATCTCGCGTGAAGTGTATTGGTTGCACAACATGGTGTTGATCACCTGCACCGTGGTTGGTGTACTAGTGTTCAGCGCGATGGGCTATGCCCTGTTCAAGTTCCGCAAGTCCAAAGGGGCTGTGCCAGCGACTGGCTTCACCCACAACACTAAGCTTGAGGCGATTTGGACGATCGTGCCGATCATCATCTTGATCTTGGTCTCGTGGCCGTCGACCAAGGTGCTGTTCAAGATGTACGACGTCTCTGAGTCGGAAATGACGGTGAAAATCACCGGCTACCAGTGGATGTGGAAATACGAAATCCTGAACTACCGTGGTGAGTCAACCGGTGTCAGTTTCGTCAGTCGTCTGGACAAGGACAGCGTGGCCGCGCGGCATGCCAACTCCACCGTGCGTCCTGAAGATGTGCGCGACGGTGACTACCAGAGCTATTTGTTGAACGTTGACCGGCCGCTGGTCCTGCCAACGGACATGAAGATTCGATTTGTGATCACCGCCGACGACGTGATTCATTCGTGGTGGGTTCCGGCGCTGGGTTGGAAGCAAGACGCCGTGCCGGGCATCATCAATGAGCAATGGACCAAGATTAGCGATGCGGGCACCTACCGTGGGCAGTGCGCCGAGTTGTGCGGCAAGGACCACGGCTACATGCCGATCGTGGTGCGCGCGGTTGATCGCGCCGAATTTGAGGGTTGGCTTGCGGCACAGCCGGATTCGACCTTTAACCAGGTTCAGCGCGTGGCGCAAGCCGCTCCTGTCGTTCCAAACCAGGGCTGAGCGCTCGTAGCCAGCCTTTTAAGAGATAGCAACCATGGCAACCATCCGCAGTGACATCGAAGCCGGTCACGACGTGATCCATGACGATCACGCGCACGAGCATCCCCAGTCTTTCTTCAAACGCTGGTTTTTCTCCACCAACCACAAAGACATTGGCACGCTGTATTTGCTGTTCGCATTTACGATGGCGTGTCTTGGCGGTGCGTTTTCCGGTGTGCTGAGAGCTGAGCTCGCGATGCCGGGGCTGCAGTTTGTGGATCCCTTGTTCTTCAACCAGATGACGGCGATGCACGCCCTGGTGATGATCTTCGGTGCGGTCATGCCGGCCTTCGTCGGATTGGCGAACTGGATGATTCCGCTGCAGATCGGTGCGCCGGATATGGCGCTGCCGCGCATGAACAACTGGTCCTTCTGGATCCTGCCGTTCGCCTTCACCGTGCTGCTGATGACCTTGTTCCTGCCGGGCGGTGGACCTGCTGGCGGCTGGACCATGTACCCACCGCTGTCGCTGCAAGGTGGTAGCAACGTCGCTTTTGCCATCTTCGCTATCCACATGATGGGTATCAGCTCGATCATGGGCGCGATCAACATCATCGCCACCGTTATCAATATGCGTGCGCCGGGCGTGGATCTGTTGAGGATGCCGATCTTCGTCTGGACGTGGCTCATCACCGCTTTCCTCATCATCGCCGTGATGCCAGTACTGGCTGGTGCAGTGACGATGCTGCTGACCGACAAGTTCTTTGCGACCACCTTCTTCTCCGCCGCCGGTGGTGGTGATCCGGTGCTGTACCAGCACATCTTCTGGTTCTTCGGGCACCCCGAGGTTTACATCATGATTCTGCCGGCGTTCGGCATCATCAGCGAAATCGTACCCACATTCAGTCGCAAGCCTTTGTTTGGTTACACCGCCATGGTGTACGCCACCGCATCGATTGCCTTCCTATCGTTCATTGTCTGGGCGCACCACATGTTCACCGCGGGTATGCCGCTGGGTGGTGAGTTGTTCTTCATGTACGCCACCATGCTGATCGCGATCCCGACCGGAGTGAAGATATTCAATTGGGTCACGACGATGTGGGAGGGTTCGATCACCTTTGAAACCCCGATGTTGTGGGCAATTTCCTTCATTGTGCTGTTTGCGGTCGGCGGGTTCTCGGGTGTGATGACGGCCGTCGTCCCGGCCGACTTCCAATACCACGACACGTATTTCGTCGTCGCGCACTTTCATTACGTGCTGGTGACCGGTGCCTTGTTCGCGATCATTGGCGCCATCTACTACTGGTGGCCGAAGTGGACCGGGCGCATGTTCAACGACCGTTGGGGCAAGATCCACTTCTGGTGGTCGGTCGTGTTTGTGAACATCCTGTTCTTCCCGCAGCATTTCCTTGGCTTGGCCGGTATGCCGCGGCGCATCCCGGACTACAACGTCGCCTTTTCCGACTGGAACATGATCAGTTCGATCGGTGCATTCGGCATGTTGGTGACGCCGGCCATGATGTTCTTCATCTTGTGGCACTCGCTCAAGCACGGCGACAAGGCTGCAGCGCGTGCTTGGGAAGGCGCGAGGGGTCTGGAATGGACCTTGCCGTCGCCCGCTCCGCATCACACGTTTACCCGTCCGCCAGTGATCCGTCCAGGCGACTTGGTACACGATGGCGATCACTGAGCTGAGCGCGAGTTAGATTTGTTGCACACGACACTGATACAGGGACAGAGATAGTTGAAAACACCGGTTTCCAATGATCCGCAGGAAATGCGCCGCCGTCGTGGCGTGCGCTTAACCGTGATCGTGGTGGTCACGGTGGCAGTGGCGATCTATGTTGGTGTACTGACAGGGACGATTGCCTTATGAGCCAGATTTCAAGTGAAGCCGCCACCCAAGGCGTTTTGAAGCGGGCGGTGTGGGTTGCAGTAGGAGCCTTTGTTCTTTGCTTCTCGCTGGTGCCGCTCTATCGCATTGCCTGTGTGCAGTTGTTTGGCACAAAGTTGGATGGCGCGTCGGCCGCTGGAAATGCAGGGTTTGCGGTCGATACCTCGCGCTGGGTCACCGTGGAGTTCGATGCAGGTGTCAACTCCGGTTTGCCGTGGGCCTTCCGCCCAGCGCAGGCGGAAATGAAGGTGCATCCGGGCGAGGCTGCTGATGCGCTGTATTACGCGCGCAATGACAGTGCCGTGGCGCTGGTGGGGCAAGCCGTTCCGTCTGTGGCGCCGGCTCGCGCATCCGCATTTTTCAATAAAACCGAATGTTTCTGTTTCACCGAACAAATGCTGGAAGCAGGCGAGGAGCGACCAATGCCGGTGCGCTTCATCGTCGATCCGGACTTGCCAGCCGATGTGCACCGTTTGACCTTGTCCTACACCTTCTTCATGAATGAGCCGGCGACGCAGCGTATTGCTGAACAGTACGCCGCCCATCCCACTCCTTGATCGATCCAGCCAACCTTTCGGGAAACGCCATGGCCCATAGCATCCAAGACGCCGATATTTATTACATCCCAAAGCAGAGTCACTGGCCGTTGGTCGGGTCTGCTGGTCTCTTTACCATGGCGATCGGCGTTGCCAACTGGTTCAACGGCCACCTTTGGGGGAAGAGTCTGTTCTTCCTGGGCGTGGCGATCATGATCTTCATGTTCTTCGGCTGGTTCGGCGCTGTGGTGCGCGAATCGGTGTCCGGATCGTACAACCGACAGGTCGATGGCTCTTTTCGTCAGGGCATGATTTGGTTTATCTGCTCCGAAATCTTTTTCTTCGGCGCATTCTTCGGCGCGCTGTTTTACACCCGCAATTTTTCTGTGCCTTGGATTGGCGGTGAGGGTGCGGCGGCTGCAACCAATATGTTGTGGACGGGCTTTGACGCGGCGTGGCCAACCAATGGGCCGGGCAATGTTGGTGGCGCGTTCCAGACCATGTCGGCTTGGGGGCTGCCCTTAGTCAACACCTTGCTGCTGGTTAGCTCGGGTGTCACCCTGACCATCGCACACCATGCGTTGAAAGCGGAACAGCGCGGCAAGTTGCTGCTGTGGTTGGGTCTGACCATCATTCTGGGCGCGACCTTCTTGTTCTTCCAAGTGGAAGAATATCTGCACGCCTACAACGACCTCAATTTGACCTTGGGATCGGGTATCTACGGTAGTACGTTCTTCATGCTGACCGGATTCCACGGCGTGCACGTCACGCTGGGCGCGATCATGCTGACCGTGATTTGGTTCCGCGTGCTCAAGGGCCACTTCAAAGCTGACGATCACTTCGCCTTTGAGGCGGCAGCTTGGTACTGGCATTTTGTTGACGTTGTGTGGCTGTTGCTGTTCCTGTTCGTTTACGTGATGTAAGTACAGGAAAGACGATCAGCGATCCGGAGCGTGCCGGATGGGGGTGTGAGGCCGTGGCCTTGCATCCTCAAGACCCGGCCTCTTGTTACGATCTCAAGCTCTTCTTCAACCGCCCACGCCATGCGGAGTGATAATGCCGCTCCAGATGGCGATAATCACAAAGACGATAAGGGCGGCGCTCAGGCCAACACGCCAAGTTAACGCGTTAACTGTGCGCTTGGTCTGGCCCTTGTCGGTGATCATGTAATACAACCCCGCGGCGAGGTTGTACAAGATCAGGACAAGGAAGATGACAATCAGGATTTTCGGCCACATGGTTGTTGTGCCTCGTGCATGTAAGCAAATAGAACAGACTGCAGCGTCCAGATGCGGCTGTCTTGCTGCTGATTGTCGCACGAGCGCTGGGCCGCGCGCGTGAGCCTATGGCAGCGAAGCGTGCTCTCGCTAGCCGCGTTGGCGGCTGCCAGTGCGTTTGCCGGGCTGGGATTTTGGCAGTCTGGGCGTGCTGAGCAGAAGGAACGCTGGCTCGAAGCCTATACGCAGGCTCTGGTAGCGCAGCCGGCGGATCTTGCTCGAACATCGGCCGCCCCCTTGGGGGATTTGCCGTTGCGTGTCTCTGGCACGATTGTTTGGCGCAACTCGCCACTGATCTATCTCGACAACCAGCAGCGTGAGGGCCAAGTTGGCGTGCGCGCTTATGCGGTGGCTGACGTGATCGATGGTGCCGCACCGCTTCTGGTCGAGCTCGGTTGGCTACCGCTGCGGGGGGATCGCAATATGCCGGCATTGATCGCGCCGCACGGCTCCCTGCATCTGGATGGTTTGTTGATGCCTTGGCCGGCGCAAGGTTTACGCTTAGCAGACAACCGGTGGGACACGGACGCACCATTCCAACTGCTGACTTACCTAGATCGTGGCGAGATCGGCGAGGAAACCGGCCTGAGCCTCTATGATGGCGTGCTGCAACCCGATCCTAGGGTCGAACTGGCGGCCAAGCGTGACGTGGTCGCCTTGCCTAACACGCTACCGCCCGAACACCATCGTGGTTACGCGGTGCAGTGGTGGGGACTGTCACTCACTGTACTTGTGGTCTATCTGGTTTTGGCCCTGCGCCGGAGAAAAAAATGAATTCCGAACCAACGCTCGATCATTCGGCTCGACGCCGCAACCGCATCGCGTTGGTGGCATTGATCTTGGTGTTCGTGCTGCCATTTCTTGCGGCCGGCGTGTTGAACCTGTTTGACTGGCGACCGCAGCACACCAGTAATCACGGGGTGTTGCTGACACCGCCGCAGAAGCTCACAGACATTACGTTGCATCGTGCTGATGGGACTGACTACGCCTTCGCCCCGCAAGAGCGTCGCTGGCAGATCGTCGTGGTCCCAACGCCCGATTGTGGCGATGTCTGCGTCGATATGATTTCCGGACTCGACAAGGTCTGGCGCTTGCAGGGGCGCCGCGCCGATCGCCTGCACGTACTCTGGTTTGGTGAGATTCCGCCGCAGGCGACAGCGTTCCGTAATTTGATCGCGATGCGTCCTGATCCTGATTTTCTTGCCCGTCTGCCGGACCTCCCAACTAGCGGTGCCCCTGCGGTTTACTTGATCGATTCCTTTGGATTTCTGGCCATGCGCTATGCGCCGGGCGTGGATGTATCCGATCTCCGTACCGACATCAGCAAACTGTTGAAGTAAGCCCATGCCACACCGCTATTACCACCGCATTGCCTGGATTGCCGTACTGCTGGCTCTTGTTGTTATCGTGTTCGGCGCTTTTGTCCGGCTGTCCAACGCCGGCTTGTCCTGCCCAGACTGGCCAACCTGTTACGGCAGCATCAGCTGGCCGGTGCATGATCACGAAATCGCACAGGCCAACGAGGCGTTCACCCGCCCAGTGGAAACGCACAAAGCTTGGCGTGAACAAGTTCACCGCCATCTGGCCGCGATCTTGGGCCTGTTGGTATTTGCATTGGCCTTTCTTGGCTCACGCCCTGTGCGTGGCGGCATCGCGTTGGTGCTCGGGGCGAGTGCGCTGGTAGCGCTCTCAATCGTGACGTATATCAAAGGCGCACACGTCGCAGCGACGATGCTGGCGGTATCCGGCGAATTGATTCTGTTGGGCTGGGCGCTGCGGCCGGATGGGGTGCTATCTGAGCGAGGGGATTTCTCGCGTTCGTCGGCGTTGTTGTTAGCCGTCATTGTGTTTCAGGCGCTGCTTGGCATGTGGACGGTCACGTGGCTACTCAAGCCAATCGTGGTCATGGGGCATCTGGTTGGCGGCCTGACCACCTTTTCCCTGTTGACCTATCTGGCTGGGCGGGCGTCACCGCAGGCAGCGCTTTATTCAGTCGAAACGTGGCGTCTGCGTCCGTGGCTGATCGCCGCGCTCGTTGTGGTGGCGATTCAAGTGGCTCTGGGTGGCTGGGTATCGGCTAACTATGCCGCGCTGGCCTGTGGCACGGATTATCCCAAGTGCCTTGGTCAATGGTGGCCACGACATGATTTCACGGAGGGCTTCGTGCTCTGGCGTGGCATCGGCACCGATTACGAAGGCGGGGTACTCGACAATCCGGCGCGGGTTGCCATCCAGATGGTTCATCGCCTATTCGCCCTGGTCGCCCTGGCGGCCGTGCTTTGGGCAGGCCGACGCGTGCGTGGAGTCGATGAGGTGTCTGGCTGGGGCACAGCGCTGATTGTGCTGATCTGCGTCCAGTTTGGTCTTGGTATCCTCAACGTTGTCACGGGTCTGCCGCTGAAGACGGCCACCGCGCACAATGCCGTCGCAGCGCTGTTGCTGTTCGTCTTGGTGCTGCTGCTGGCACGCCTGCATCCACCCAAGGCAGAGGTGCCCAGATGATCTTTAATGCGCGCCAATACTGGGCTCTCACCAAACCACGCATTGTTGCTCTGATCGCCTTCACCGCGGTCATCGGCATGTTGATGGCGGTCCCCGGTTGGCCGCCGCTGATTCCGGCCGTGGCCGGCCTTGTTGGGATCTGGCTCTCCGCCTCATCGGCTGCGGCCATCAATCATCTGATCGACCAACGCATCGATATCGTGATGGCGCGCACTGTGCATCGACCCCTGCCCAGCGGCCAGTTGCGCCCGCGTCAGGTGCTGCTATTCGCATTGATGCTAGGCGCCTTGTCGATGCTGATCCTGATTTTGTGGACCAATGCGTTGACCGCTGCGCTCAGTTTCGCCGGCCTGATTGGCTATGCAGTGGTTTACACCGCGTGGCTCAAGCGTGCCACGCCCCAGAACATCGTGATTGGCGGTGCGGCGGGTGCAGTGCCGCCGGTGTTGGGCTGGGCAGCGATGACCGGCGAGGTGCATCCGCATGCTTTGCTGTTGTTTTTGATCGTTTTCGTCTGGACGCCGCCGCACTTCTGGGTTCTGGCGATTTTTCGCCGTGACGATTACGCCCGCGCCATGATCCCAATGTTACCGGTCACTCACGGCGTCACCTACACCCGCTGGCATGTGTTGTTCTACACCCTGTTGCTGTTCGTGGTGACAATGTTGCCGTGGCTGACTGGCATGAGCGGCATGTTTTATCTTGGCGGCGCGCTGGTGCTCAGCGGCGTATTTGTCTATTACGCGATTCGCATGATGAAGCCGCCGTCCGAGCGTTTTGCCATGGTCGTGTTCGGCTACTCGATTGTCTATCTGATGCTGCTGTTTGCGTTCTTGCTCGTCGATCATTGGTTGCCGGGCGCACGTGTCGTTGTGCTCTGAGCAGTTTGTTGTCGGGCATAGCGCTGCGCCAACACCGCGCACACCATCAACTGGATCTGATGGAACAGCATCACCGGCAGCACGATCATGCCCAGCGCGGGATTGCCAGCGAACAGGATGTTGGCCATCGGGATGCCGGTGGCCAAGCTTTTTTTCGAGCCGCAGAACAGGATAGTGATGCGGTCCTCGCGTTCGAAACCGAGTCGGCGCGAAACCAAGGTGATCAGGCCCATCACCGTTGCCAGCAGGATGCAGGACACGACTAAAAGGCCCAGCAGCGCGCGCATGGGTGTGAGCGTCCACAACCCCCCGACGACTGCATCGCTGAACGCGGCAAACACGATCAACAGGATCGTGCCCTGATCAGTAAACGACAGTAGCTTTGCGCGTCGCTGTACCCAGTCTCCGATCCACGGGCGCATCAGGTGGCCGAGCACGAAGGGCACCAGCAGCAAGAGCAGGATGTTACCGATTGCTTGCCAGGGCGAGCCGGATGCGCCTTGTGTTGCCAGCAGCACCGCGACCAGCAGAGGCGTGAGAAATACGCCAGCCAGATTGGACAAGGATGCGGCGACCACCGCACCGGCGATATTGCCGCGCGCAATTGACGTGAAGGCAATCGAGGATTGCACTGTCGAGGGCAAGGCGCAGAGAAAGAGCACGCCCAGATACAAATCAGGGGTCAACAGCACGCTCGCCAACGGGTGCAGGGCTACGCCGAGAATCGGAAATAACAGGAAGGTGGCCGCCAGCACGGTGAGGTGCAAACGCCAGTGCTTGAGACCGGCGAGGATGGCCTGACGCGGCAGGCGCGCGCCGTGCAGGAAGAAAAGCAGTGCGATCCCGGCCGTGGTGACATGAGCAAGCCAGACCGCTGCGCGGCCGTCAGCCGGCCACAGGCTGGCCAGCGCTACAGTAGCGATCAGGGCGAGGGAAAAGCGGTCGAACAGGTATCGCAAGATCAGCACGCACTCATGCCGTGCGGGACCTGCGTCGCGTTGTCAACGGCATCCGCACACCGTCAATCCTTGGTGACGCGGTTTATTTCTGCGAGGCTCGTGACACCCGATATGCATTTGCGGATAGCGGACTGACGCAGGTCTTTCACCCCGGCCCGTTGCGCGGCTTCGGCAATCTGCAGAGCATTACCGCCCTCAAGAATTATTTTCTGAATTTCTTCGACCAAAGGCATGACCTGATAAATACCGGTGCGGCCCTTGTAGCCGTCGGTGCACTGATCACAACCGACGGCGTCGAACAACTGTACGCCGGCATCGATCTGCTCTTGGGTAAAGCCTTCGGCCAAGAGCGCGTGTTCAGGAAGCTCCATAGGCTTCTTGCAGCGCTGGCACAAGCGACGCGCCAAGCGCTGCGCGATTACCAAGTTGACCGAGGAGGTAATGTTGAACGGCGCGATGCCCATATTCATCAAGCGCGAGATGGTCTGCGGCGCGTCGTTGGTATGCAGGGTGGACAGCACCATGTGTCCGGTTTGGGCTGCTTTGATCGCAATCTCGGCGGTTTCCAGGTCGCGAATCTCACCCACCATGATCACGTCCGGATCTTGGCGCAGAAAGCTTCGCAGCGCGGCCGAGAAGGTCATGCCACGCTTTTCGTTTTGTTGAACTTGGTTAATGCCCGGCACACGGATTTCAACCGGGTCTTCCACGGTGGAAATGTTGCGCGCATCGGTGTTCAGGATATTGAGTGCGGTATAGAGCGATACGGTCTTACCCGAACCGGTTGGGCCCGTCACCAGCACCATGCCGTAGGGGTTCTCGATGGCGCTGAGGAATAAATCCTTCTGCTCGTCCTCGTAGCCCAGCATGTCGATACCGAGCTTGGCTGCACTGCCGTCCAGCACACGCAGCACAGTTTTTTCACCGAACAGAGTGGGGCAGACACTGACACGAAAGTCCATCGATCGCGTTTTGGACAGGTTGAGCTTGATACGGCCGTCCTGCGGGATGCGGCGCTCGGCGATGTCCAAACCGCTCATCACCTTGAGACGTGAGGAAATACGCGGGTTCAGCTTGAGTGGCGGCTTGGCGACGGTGCGCAGAATGCCATCGGTGCGGTAGCGCACGCGGTACTCACTTTCGTAAGGCTCGAAGTGGATGTCCGAGGCGCCGCGTTTGATCGCGTCCACGAGCATCTTGTTGACGAATTTAACCACCGGGGTGTCGTCACCGCGGGCATCCACACCACCAGAATCAGCGTCGTCGTCATCGCCGGTCGAGGACTCAAGATCCTCCAGACCTTCGCTGTCGCCGTCGTCCATGCTGAAATCTTCGCTCGCCGCCAGCGCAGTTTCGATGCCGCGGCGCAACTGGTCAGCGTCGACGAGGATGGCCTCGGTGGACAGGTTGGTCTGGAACTTAATCTCATCCAAGCCACGGGTGTTCGTGGGGTCCGAAATGCCGACATACAAACGGTTGCCGCGCTTGAACAGCGGCAGCGCCTGATGCGTATTCATGGTCGCTTCGGAAACCAGCTTGGTCGGTGCTTGCTTGAGGTCAAGCGCGTTTAGGTCGAGCAATGCCATGCCAAATTCGGAGGCATTGGCGGACGCGATGTGCGCTGCAGTGACCAGCTTTTTCTCAAGCAACCAGACCGGAACTGTCTTGCGATCTTTCGAGGCTTCTTCCTGAGCTCGACGCGCGTCTGCCTCGGTTAGTGCACCATCCAAGACGAGACGTCGGGCGATGCCGATGATGCCGATCAAGTTGGCAGCAGGACTAACGGTGCTCATGGTTGAATCTCCGTGTCGGCACGATTGCGAGACTGTAGCGCGAAGTGGCGAACACTCCAATGTCACATTGAGGCTTTCCGTCGGAACGGAGAGCCGGGAGCCACTTGTGTGGAACTACTTGGGTTGCATCCTGATCGCACCATCGATGCGGATCACGCCACCGTTCAAGTAGCGGTTTCCGAGGATGAAAGCGACCGTGTCAGCATATTCCGACGGATCGCCCAGACGCGAAGGATAGGGTACCTGAGCGCAGAGCGACTGATATACCGCTTCCGGCATGCCGTCGACCATGGGCGTATGGAATACGCCGGGGGCCACCGTCATCACGCGCACGCCGATGCGGGTGAACTCGCGCGCCAGTGGCAGTGTCATGCCGACCACGCCGCCCTTGGATGCCGAATAGGCCGCTTGTCCGATTTGACCCTCGAACGCGGCAATGGATGCGGTGTTGACGATTACGCCGCGCTCGCCATCCTCACCCGGCTCGTTGTGTTGCATCAAATTGGCGGCTGCCTTCGCCATGTTGAAGCTGCCGATCAGATTGATTTTTATTGTATTGGCGAAATTAGCCAGAGACATCGGCCCCTCACGCCCGAGCGTGCGCCCGGCACCGATGATGCCCGCACAGGAAACCGCGACGTTCAGGCCACCCATCAGCGATTTGGCTTGTGCCATCGCCGCTTCCGCGCCGGCCTCGTCAGTAACATCCAGATGCAGATAGCTTGCGGCCTGGCCTAGTTCGGCGGCAGCGGCTTGGCCCTTGTCGTCGTTGAGATCGAACAGGGTTACCTTGCCACCCTCCGCCACGATTCGCCGGGCGGTGGCCAAGCCCAATCCTGAGGCGCCACCACTGACTACTGCGCGGACATCATTGAGTTTCATGTGTTTGCTCCGGCCTGAGTCACAGGCCAATAGATTTGGAAGCCGGTCATTGTACTGCCTCAAATCCTTGCCATTGAAGAACCTGTCGTCTAATGGTGCTGGCGGTAAGTGCGTTCCTCATCCGTGGGTGATCGTGCGCTGCCTGATCGACTAATGACGACACGCTGTAGTCGGTCTTGCAGTTTTTCCGCACTGCAACGTGCACTAGATCACAAAGTGATGCATAGTGCGCTCCGTACGCATGCGCATGGATGCTAGCGCAGGCAGTTGGGGCTGGGTGCGGGAGGGAAGCCTGCAATCTGGTTCGTCTTTCGGGGAGTACCGTCAATGTTCAAGTTTCTTGCCAGCCTCGTGCTGGCATTCGCGCCAGTGTTCGCGTGGGCGAATACCGGTGTTGCCTTCGTGCACGGAACCGGCCACCAAACCAACGCCACAGCAGATTACTGGGGCTCGGATTTCATCAACTCGGTGCGTAGAGGCCTGCCCAATCAAGCCAACTACGTGGTCATCAACTGCGATTTCGAGCAGTACATGTGGGACTCGCGCGCCGGTGGTTGTCTCGCTGGTCAGCTCACCAGCTTCATCAACAGCCGCAATATCACCGACTTGGTAGTGATCACTCACTCCAATGGTGGCAACGTGATGCGCTGGATCATGAGCAATCCGACCTACGATTCGCGCTATCCGAACATCATCAACAAGATCCGCTGGGTCAACGCCTTGGCGCCGTCATCAAAAGGTACGCCGCTCGCCGATGCGGTAATGGCCGGTACGGTGTTTGAGTCAGCGTTGGGCTGGTTGATGGGCTACAAGAGTGATGCCGTGCGTATGCAGCAACAAAGCTGGATGGCGCAGTACAACGGCAATAATCTTTATGGGACTGCAGGTCGACCTGCGTTGCCCAAAGGCTTTTGGTCGGTCGTTGGACAGAACGTGCGAGTGGCGGTGTGGAGCGGCAATAGCTTTTGTGGTGGCTATCACTTGAACCTTGGTCTGAGCATCACGCAAGCGTGGCTTAACAGTTGTTCGGATGGCTTCCTCAATTGCTCGAGCCAGTCTGGTGCGGGCAGGGTCTGGTTTAACGACACCCAGCGCACTTCCAGTGGCTACTATCTGAGCCACAACCAGAGCCGTAAGCAGTGCTTCAACCTCGATGTGATCTTGCGCAATGACCTGTAAGACGGAGCCAGCCATGAAGAAAATTATCTATCTGGCGCTGGTCGGCGCCATTTTTGCCCCCGCGTTTGCCAGCGCAGGATCCTTGCAGTTGTTGAAGGCCAGCGGTAACGATCTCGTTGTTACGCGCTTGTCCATCGACAAAGCGACTCCCATGGTCGAGGTCGAGCGCGCCCCGGTCGACTTTGTCTGGGCTTTGGACCCGAACGAAGCATTGACAGGTGCAACACCCTTTGTTGCTGAAAGCCGAGAGTTCTGGACCGATCTGGACGCAGCTCAACTGCAAAAAGGTTATCGGTTCCAGACCACCGCGCCGGGTGCATTGGTTCGCCTGAGCCCGGTCGGAAAGAGCAAGCGTCAAGGTTTGCAGTTGGCAGATATTGGACTGCGTGTCGATGGTCAGATGCTCGACATGGCAACGGCGGTATCGACCAGTGCTGATGCGGCGCAGATGAAAGCCGTCGGTGTGGACTTCAACGAGGGAACCGTGGTGTTCCAGTTGGCTCCCGAAGTCGCTATTGGCAATGTCGAGCTGATGGCCAAAAATGCTGCGGGCAAGTATCTGTTGCAGGTTTACGAGCCAGACAGCCCGATAGCCCTGACTCTGACGAGTGATCATGATCGCTTACTAGCAGGGGGTTCACTGACACTCACGGCCAAATGGCAGACCAGCGGCGATACGCTGCAGCCACGCAGTATTGGTGCCTTGGTCAGCGCGCCTGATGGCTACACCAAGCCGCTCAAGTTCGTTCGTACCAAGAGCGGTGACTATCAAGCCAGCATGACGTTGCCGGCTGATGCTGGTAGCGGCATGCAACTGTGGGAGGTGCATACCTTCGGCGTGTTGCAGAACAAGGCCGGCTCAGTCGCGCGTGATGCCAAAACCAGCTTCTCGGTTTCGCGTCCAACGGCGCGTTTGAACGGTGAGGCAAATACCAGCTTGGCAAAGTCCAGTGGTCTGTCTGTTGACCTGTCCTTGGAAGTCGCGAGTGCTGGACGTTACGAGTTGCGTGGTGTTCTGTATGGAACCGATGCCAAGGGCGCTCTCAAGCCCTTCGCCATGGCTCATGCCGCACGTTGGATGGAGCCTGGTACCGGCAGCATCAGCTTGAATTATGGTGAGTTGGCATCGAAATCCGGTATGTCGGCGCCGTTTGAATTGCGTGATCTGCAACTCAATGATCAGGCTCGAATGGGTTTACTGGAAACCCGCACGCGCGCCTTGCGTTTCGAGTTGGATTGACAGCAAAACGTCGATACCACATCGGTGGTGTTAGGACTGGAGCCGGGCATGCCCGGCTCCAGTTATTTGTGCTCCAGCCGATACGATCTGGGTCGATGGTGGGTTTGCAGCAGTCTGCTCTACAGCTGCACCACGCGCACAAAAAACTCAGCCAACTGAGTCGGCCAGCCTTCGGCACTTTGCGTAACAGCGCGTGGCTCGTACCATCGGTTACTTTCCGAGGATGAGGAAGTCTAGGCATGAAGACCCATTTACTGGCGGGTTCGATCCTGTTGTTCTTTGCGGCGACGGTACCGGCGGCCCCTCGCGGTTTGGCCGCTGAAGATTTAGTGGCCTTGGATCGCGTTTCCTCGCCGCTGGTGTCACCCGATGGCAAGCACGTCGTGTACACCCTGCGCGAGGCTGACGTTGTGGCGAACAAGGCCACCACATCTTTGTGGAGCCAACCTGTAGACGGCAGTGCGCAAGCGCGACGCTTAACGGCAGCCAGTAGTAGTGCGATGAGTGCTCAGTTTGCGGCTGATGGACGCAGCGTGTACTTCCTGTCGCCACGCAGCGGCACAATGCAGGTCTGGCGCTTGCCGCTTGCGGGTGGCGAGGCCGAGCAGGTGACGAGCTATCCGCTCGATGTCGGCAGCTACCAGCTCTCGCCGGATGGCAAATCGCTCGCTTTCAGTTTGGAGGTGTTCAACGATTGCGAGGATCTGGCCTGCACTGAAAAGCGCCTGGCCGAGCGTGAGGCGAGCAAGGTCACCGGGGTTCTGTACGAGCGCTTGTTCGTGCGGCATTGGGACACGTGGGCGGACGGACGACGCAACCAGTTGTTTGTTGCTGTGATCGGTGCCGATGGCAAGGCCGCCGCTGAGCCGCTAAAACTCAGTCGTGACATTGACGGCGATGTGCCTTCTAAGCCTTTTGGTGGTTCCGATGAGTACAGCTGGTCACCGGACAGCAAGAGCCTAGTGTTCTCGGCCCGAATCGCAGGCAGCAGCGAAGCGTGGTCGACCAATTTTGATCTCTATCGGGTGGCAGCGGATGCCACGTCCAAACCGGTCAATTTGACCGCTGACAATCCCGCCATGGACACGGGCCCGGTGTTCTCCGCCGACGGCAAGCGTTTGTACTACCTGGCCATGAAGCGCCCTGGTTTCGAGGCGGACCGTCTCGCCTTGATGGAAAAAACGCTGGCCACCGGCGCTACCCGTGAGATCGCACCCCGTTGGGACTTCTCAGCCGGCGGCATCACTCTTTCGGCTGACGGCAAGTTCATCTATACCGCGGTCGATGACAGTGGCACTCACCCGATCCACCGCATAGATATCGCAACGGGTAAGGCGCAGCGTTTGCCGGGCGTGGGACAAATCGAGTCTTTCGACGTCGGACGCGACCTGTTGGCATTCACCCGCAGCACCTTGACCTCTCCGGCGCAGTTGTTTGTTGCACGTCTGGACGGCAGTCAGGAGCGTTTGGTGTCGCGTTTCAACAGCGCGGCATTGGCCGAGGTTCGCATGGGCGAGTACGAGCAATTCAGCTTTTCTGGCTGGAACGATGAGGCTGTGCATGGTTACGTGGTCAAGCCTTGGAATTACGCCAAAGGCGGCACCTATCCGGTGGCCTTCATTATTCATGGCGGGCCGCAGGGTTCGATGGGCGACAGCTTCCACTACCGCTGGAATCCACAGACCTATGCGGCGCTCGGTTTCGCTGTGGTGCTGGTCGACTTCCACGGATCTACTGGCTACGGCCAAGCCTTCACCGACTCGATTTCGGGTGACTGGGGCGGTAAGCCACTGGAAGACCTGCAAAAAGGCTGGGCCGCGGCATTGGCGAAGTACGATTTCCTCGATGCAGATCGCGCGTGCGCATTAGGTGCCAGCTACGGCGGCTACATGATCAACTGGATCGCCGGCAACTGGAACGAGCCTTGGAAATGCTTGATCAACCATGACGGCGTGTTCGACACCCGTTCGATGGGCTACGTCACCGAAGAGCTCTGGTTCACGGAGTGGGAAAATGGCGGCCCGGTGTATGAATCTGCAGAAGCTTACGAGAAATTCAATCCAGTTAATTACGTGAAGAACTGGCGTGTTCCCATGTTGGTGGTGCAGGGCGACAAAGATTATCGCGTGCCGGTTGATCAAGGCCTTTCCACCTTCACTGCTCTGCAGCGGCGCGGCATCCCATCACAGCTGCTGTACTACCCGGATGAGAATCACTGGGTACTCAAGCCGCAAAATAGCATTCAATGGCACAACGCAGTGCAAGACTGGCTATTGCGCTGGACCGCAAACGACAAATAATCGAGGCTTACAATCCCGGCCCAAGGATCGGGTCGGGATTGCCCGGGCGTACCGAGTGATATGCGGTCGCTGTGGCGCGCGCTGCCGGTGCTTAGGCGCTTAGGCGTGTGGGTTCTTGCGTTGTAGTGGCAGCAGATTCGGGGCGATCCGCAACAGTAGCTTCTGCAACTCGGCATTGCCGCGGGTACCGGTTTTAGCCAGCAAGCGCTTGATATGACTGCGCACAGTATCGCGGCGAATGCCGAAGGCTTCGGCGATATCATCGGTGCCCATTCCGGCGACGAGCGCATCCGCCACTCTCGCCTCGGCACCCGTAAATCCGAAAACACGTCGCAGCTCCGATGGCTCGTGACGCGCGACCGGCGGGCGAGTGTCGATCAAGGTCAACATGGCGGTCGCGGTATTGGCCTTCGTGTTGGCGTTGTTATTGTGCGGCACGCGTGCCAAGACGCCGTAATGGCGTGCATGTCGCGCTTGGGTGCACGGTAAGGGTTCAAGATGGATGTGAGAGGACTCTGAGTTCGCCGCAGGGTTCATCAAGCGATTGATCGCTTCGGGTATCCAGGAGGCGTGGTCCATCTGGCTCCCGGAGAGCAAGGTGTTGTCGGCCAAGCTGAGTCTACGACCCTCTCGGAGTTGCAGGTCAGCAGCGTGGTTGCACGCAAGAACTTTGGCGTGGCTGTCGAGCAGAAATACGGGTGTGGCTTGCACGTCCAGCGCCATCTGCAAAGCGTCGCGTTCCTGTCGAAGTGCAGTGGACGCCCACCGTTGGCGCAGCCACAGCACGACGTGCGCGTGAAGATGATCCAGACATTTCGATTCACTGCGCGAGAACGCAGCTTGCCCAGCACCGCGGAACAGGTGCAAGCTGGTGAAATGACCGTTCGACACGTCGGCGTGATGATAGAGGGCATCGCGCAAGTCTTCGTTGCGACCCATAAAGCCCTTGACGAATGGACTGTCCATTCTTGTCTCAACCGCGAGCAGGTCTGCCAGCGATTGACTGCGGGCGGTGTGGATGCACTGTTGGCGCGCCTTGTCTTGCGCGCAGGGATCGGTGGCGCGTGCGCTGGTGAGGTAATCTTTGAGCAGTGATGCGTCGGTAGTGGCCTCGCGCGTGACCTTGAATTGCCCGCTGGGCGCTGTCCACTCGTAGAAAAATGCCTGAGTGCAGGGAATGATTGAGGTGATGGCCTCCAAGATCTGACGCATAGCGCTGGCGTCATCCGGGTTGGTGTCCAGCGTGGCGAACAGACGCAAGAGTATGGATTCGGGGTTCTGGCGCACTCGAATTGGTTCCGGGTCTTGCGTAAGGCGTAGGTCGACGCTCTCACTAATCTCTGCGGTGCTATCGACGAACTGGTGGTCACACGGCGGATACACGGCCCTTTCCCCCTTGGACAGGCTTCGCACATGCCTCATTGAATGAGCGCAGGACTGCGCCCTGAATCAGGCCGATTCTTGCTCGATGCCCCATTTGCGCATACTCGGTCACAGTTTGGTATAGGAAAAGACTTACCCCATTTGTGGGGTGTTGATGTCGTCAGCAGTTCTTGAGAGTGAGCATTTCATCCTTGGCTTCGCATTCACGAGATCTGCTGATATACTTCCCGGCCGGATTTGCTGTGGATGGTGTCGAGCCTTCCCAGCGGCGTCGGGTCAACAAGCGGATGCGAGCAGGAAGGCAAGTGCGGGAGACCGCCGCTCGCATCGGTGACATAAACAGCGGCGTACAGCCGCACCTCAAGGATGTAACCATGCCCAAGATGAAAACCAATCGGGCGGCTGCCAAGCGCTTCCGGAAGACAGCTTCCGGCAAGTTCAAGTGCGGTCACGCCTTCAAGAGTCATATCCTGACCAAGAAGTCCACCAAGCGTAAGCGCGGACTTCGTGCTCCCAATCACGTACATGCTGCGGACGCCGGTCGCGTCCAGCGCATGCTGCCGTATCTTTGAGGAGGACTGAGTCATGGCACGAGTAAAACGTGGTACTACCGCACGCCGCCGCCATAACAAGGTGTTGTCGCGCGCCAAGGGTTATTACAACGCCCGTCGCAAAACCTTCCGCGCCGCCAATCAGGCCGTTATCAAGGCACAGCAGTACGCCTATATCGGTCGTAAGCAGCGTAAGCGCCAGTTCCGTGCGCTGTGGATCGTCCGCATCAATGCTGCGGCACGTCAGTTCGGGCTGTCTTACAGCCGCCTGATGAATGGCCTGAACAAGGCGGAGATCACGCTTGACCGCAAAGTGTTGGCCGATTTGGCTGTGCACGACATCGCGGCCTTTGGCGTGATTGCAGAGAAGGCCAAGAGCGCACTCGCGGCGTAAAAGCCGTCGGACAGCGAATACGCTGTCCGGATACCCTGAGTCGGCTTAGCCGTACACGCATGGGGAAGGGCGCGAGCTCTTCCCCATTTGCGTTATGGGATACATAAATACTGGCCTAGCCGGTGAACTGGAAGGGATCGGGATGGACGATCTGAATACGCTGTTGGAAACCGCGAGCGCTGATATTGCCGCTGCGACATCACTTGACGCGCTGGACGCCATCCGGGTTCGCCTGGTCGGTAAATCCGGCAGTGTCACTGTCCAGCTCAAAACCTTGGGTAAATTGCCGCCAGACGAACGTCGTGCGCAGGGCGAGCGTATCAACGTGCTGCGTGATCGTATCGGCGAGCTTTTGTCGGTGCGCAAGTCGGCGCTTGAAAAGGCCGCTTTGGACGCACGCCTTGCGTCGGAGCAGATCGACATCAGTCTGCCAGGGCGCGATGGTTCGCGCGGCGCTATCCATCCCGTGTCGCGTGCACTGGCGCGGATCGAGTCGATCTTCGAGCGTCTTGGCTACCAAGTCGCTGATGGTCCTGAAATCGAGGATGACTGGCACAACTTCGAAGCCCTGAATTTCCCGCCGCACCATCCGGCGCGTGCCATGCACGACACCTTTTATTTCCCCGATGGCCGTTTGTTGCGCACCCATACCTCGCCTGTGCAAATCCGCACCATGGCGGGGCGGCAACCGCCGATCCGTATCATTGCGCCGGGCAAGGTCTACCGCAGTGACAGCGATCAAACCCACACGCCGATGTTTCATCAGGTTGAAGGCTTGCTGGTGGACGAAACCTCAAGTTTTGCCGACCTCAAGGGCACTCTCAAGCAGTTTGTCGATGCTTTCTTCGAGCGTGATTTCGAGATGCGTTTTCGGCCCAGCTATTTCCCTTTCACAGAACCTTCTGCCGAGGTCGATATTGCGTGGGATCGTGGCGATGGTAGTGAGCCGGGATGGCTGGAAGTGCTGGGTTGCGGGATGGTGCACCCGAACGTTTTAAAGAGCTGTGGCATCGATCCGGAGCGTTACGCCGGCTTTGCTTTTGGTCTTGGCGTCGAGCGTTTCGCGATGCTGCGGTATGGCGTCTCCGACTTGCGTAACTTTTTCGATAACGATCTGAGGTTTCTCCGGCAATTTGCCTGAAGTCATCCAGATCAACCGATAGCGCATCAGCGTTCCAAGCATTCTCTATGCTGATTGCCGTACTCGCTCATTGATTTGCCCCCACTTTCTATCTTTAGCGTCCTTATGAAACTCCCCGAATCCTGGTTACGTGAACATGTCGAGGTTGCCGCCGATCGTGATGCGCTGGCGGCCACACTGACCGCTATCGGTCTTGAAGTGGAGGAGATCGAGACCATCGGCGCGGCGCTGCCGGGTGTGGTGGTGGCGCAGATCCTGTCTTGCGAACCGCATCCTGAAGCTGACCGCTTGAAGCTGTGTCAGGTATCTGTCGGCAGCGAAACCGTACAGATCGTCTGCGGTGCGCCCAATGCGCGCGCCGGCCTGAAGGCGCCGCTGGCTGCCGTCGGTGCTCAGTTGCCAGATGGCTCGCTGATCAAGAAGGCGGCCCTGCGCGGGGTGGATTCTTTCGGCATGCTGTGCTCTGCCAAGGAGCTGGGAATTGATGCAGATGCGTCCGGCTTGATGGAGCTACCCGACGATGCGCCGCTAGGGGCAGCTCTGGCTGACTACCTCGGCTTGCCCGATGCGAGCTTCGAGTTGAAGCTCACACCCAATCGCGCCGATTGTTTCTCGGTACGTGGGATTGCATTTGATGTGGCTGCGGCACTGGCAAGCAACGTCAACAGCTTCGATATACCCGCCGTGCCTGCGGCTATCGAAGACGTGTACGAAGTCGTGCTGGATACGCCGGCAGACTGCCCGCGCTATTGCGGCCGCATCATCCGCGATGTTGATGCGACGGTCGTTACGCCGTTCTGGATGCGCCAGCGCCTGCTGCGCTCCGGTGTGCGTCCGATCAGCTTGCTGGTAGACGTGACCAACTACGTCATGTTGGAGCTGGGCCAGCCCATGCACGCCTTTGACGTGGCGAGTTTGCAGGGTGCCGTGCATGTGCGGCGCGCGACGGCGGGTGAGCGTGCGCAGTTGTTGGATGAGCGTGAAGTCACGCTTGATCCGGGCTTTTTGGTCATCGCCGATGACGCGCGCGTATTGGCAGTGGCGGGCGTGATGGGCGGCTTTGATTCGCGTGTCACTGACACCACCCGCGATGTGTTTCTGGAAAGCGCGCATTTTGTGCCTGAGGCCATCATCGGTCGCTCGCGCAAGCTTGGCTTGCACACTGATTCGTCACATCGCTTTGAGCGTGGTGTCGATCCGGAATTGCCGCGTCAGGCTCTAGAGCGCGCCAGTGCCTTAATTCTTTCGATTGCCGGCGGCACCCCAGGGCCGGTGAATGAAGCCTTGGCGGCCGACAAATTGGCAGCCCGTTCGCCTTTGCGCTTACGACGCGCACGATTGGCGCGGGTGCTGGGCATGGAGGTGCCTGATGATGAAGTTGAACGCATTCTGCGTGCGCTGGGCATGGGCGTATCGGGTGATGGCGAAAGCTGGCTGGTTGCGCCGCCGTCACGGCGCTTTGATATTGCGATCGAGGAAGATCTGATCGAGGAAGTGGCGCGTATCTACGGCTACGACCGGGTTCCGCTGCACGCGCCAACTGGCCAGATTCAGCTCGCCGCCGTACCTGAGACCCAAGTGCCATTGGCAGCCTTCAGTGCACAGTTGGCGGCGCGTGATTATTTTGAAGCGATCAACTACGCCTTTCTTGATCAGGCCGTGCTCACGGACTGGTCACTGAATGAAGCTGCGGTGACTTTGGCAAACCCGCTCTCGGCCGAGCTTGGCGTAATGCGCACCGCACTGTTGCCGGGGCTGGTCGAAGCGCTGAAGCGCAATCTTGCTCGACAGCAGACCCGAGTGCGGCTGTTTGAAGTCGGGCATGTGTTTCACGCGGGCGAGAAGGGGCCGCTTGAAGCCTTGCATATCGCTGCCGTGGCGTGCGGCTCAGCAAAGGCCGAACAATGGGGCGAAAAAGCGCGCGAAGTCGACTTTTTTGATTTGCGCGGTGACTTAGATTCCTTGTTGGGCCTGACCGGCTCAGCGGGTGATGTGACGTTTGTTCCAGCGCAACTGCCGTGGTTGCATCCAGGCCGTAGCGCACGGGTCGAGCGCGCCGGTGTGCTCCTTGGTCACGTTGGACATCTGCACCCCGCTTTGCTGCATGCACTCGATTTGGATCAGGAAGTCGTCGTTTTCGAGTTGAATCTGGGCGTGCTCGCGCAGCGCGAGGTGCCAATCGCGCGCGAACTATCACGTTTCCCCTCGGTACGGCGTGACTTAGCCGTGGTAGTGCCGCGCGCCTTGCCGTGGTCAGCGATCAGACAAAGCCTTAAAACATCACTGGGGTCGCGTTTGCGTGCAGTGATGCCATTCGATGTTTACGACGGCAAAGGCATGGAAGCTGGCTTCAAGAGTATGGCTATGGGCTTGATTTTTCAGGATGATTCGCGCACTCTTACAGAGCAGGACATCGAGAATGCGGTGGCCTGCGCACTGGACGGTCTGGTGCGCGATTGTGGGGCTTCACTCAGGGGATCATGATGGCATTGACCAAGGCTGATATGGCCGAGCGTCTGTTCGAAGATGTGGGGCTCAATAAGCGCGAGGCGAAAGAATTTGTCGATGAGTTCTTCGACACGCTGCGCGGAGCCTTGAAAGATGGCCATCAGGTCAAGTTGTCGGGTTTTGGCAACTTCGATCTGCGCCGTAAAAACCAGCGCCCCGGACGTAACCCAAAAACCGGTGAGGAAATTCCGATTTCCGAACGCACCGTGGTAACTTTTCGGCCAGGACAGAAGTTGAAGGAGCGCGTGGAAGCATATGCTGGACCCAGGCAGTAACAGCGAACTCCCGCCAATCCCGGCGAAACGTTACTTCACCATCGGTGAGGTCAGCGAGCTGTGCGACGTGAAGCCTCACGTGTTGCGTTACTGGGAAACGGAGTTCACCAACCTCAAGCCAGTCAAGCGGCGCGGCAACCGGCGCTATTATCAGCGGCATGACGTGTTAACCATCCGTCAGATCCGCTCGTTGCTGTACGACGATGGCTTCACCATCACCGGTGCGCGTCAGCGCCTCGAAGGTGAGCAGGGCAAGGCCGAAGCAAGTATTTCGATTCAGATTGCGCGTCAGGTTCGATTGGAGTTGGAGGAAGTTCTACAACTACTTCGCCGTTAAGAGACCATGCGCACGAGTGCTTAAAGCAGCACTTCCGGGTGCGTGTACGTGTTGTTTCTGCTAAGATTCGCAGCTCGCCGCAGCAGCGGTGGATGCAAACAACCGGGGTATAGCGCAGCCTGGTAGCGCACTTGTCTGGGGGACAAGTGGTCGTCGGTTCAAATCCGGCTACCCCGACCAATTACACAGAAAACGGCCCGGACTTGATCCGGGCCGTTTTCGTTTGTCTTCGCGAAAGAAGAGGTACCCACGATAAGACGATGTGCTGCGGCATCACGGCGTTCTGGCCGGCGCGCAGGCGGCGTGGGAATGGATGGACGCGTTACAATCACACGTGACTTCGCCTGAGTGAAAAACATGCGTACGCTATATCAAAGCATTGAGCCCTACGACAGCGGTCACCTTCAGGTGAGCGAGCGGCACTCTCTGTATTACGAGCAATGCGGTAACCCGGATGGGAAGCCAGTGGTGTTGTTGCACGGAGGGCCAGGTGGCGGTTGTAGCCCCAAGATGCGTTGTTTCCACGACCCGAAGCGGTATCGCATCATCCTGTTTGACCAGCGTGGCTCAGGTCGATCCACTCCGCATGCGGATCTGGTGGACAACACGACTTGGGATTTAGTGGCAGATATTGAACGACTGCGCACTCATCTGGGCGTGTCACGCTGGCAGGTGTTTGGTGGCTCTTGGGGTTCGACTCTGGCTTTGGCCTACGCCCAGAAACATCCCGAACCGGTTACTGAGCTCGTGCTACGTGGCATTTTCATGTTGCGACGCTGGGAGCTGGAGTGGTTTTATCAAGAAGGCGCCAGTCGCCTGTTTCCGGACGCCTGGGATGAGTATCTAAAGCCAATCCCGGTGGTGGAGCACGCTGACCTTATCTCGGCCTACCATCGACGCTTGACCAGTGATGACGAGCGCGTGCGTATAGAAGCGGCACAGGCGTGGTCCGTGTGGGAAGCCTCGACCAGTTTCTTGCGTCAGGACCCGGCGTTTATTGAGTCGCACAAGACCGACAGCTTCGCCCTGGCGTTCGCCCGGATCGAATGTCATTACTTCGTAAACGGCGGCTTCTTCGAGGTCGAGGACCAGTTGCTGCGTGATGCCGAGTATCTGAGCAAGATTCCCGGCACCATCGTGCATGGTCGTTACGACGTGGTGTGTCCGGTGAAAAATGCTTGGGAGCTCAGTCAAGTCTGGCCACAGGCGAAACTGACAATCTGCCCCAACTCCGGTCACTCAGCCTTTGAGCCGGAAATCACAGATGCACTGATACGGGCCACCGATGCGTACGCGAGCACTTAAGTATTCTGGCACGCGTTTTCAGTAGCGAATGAGCCTAAGCGATTGACGGTCAGGCCGCTGGAAAATGCGGCCACCTTTGCCGGGCCGGCGCGTGGCCCCCCGGTGCGATTCAGTCGGCAGCCTTGAGGTGCTTGGCGAGGAAGTCTTCAAGGCGATGGAACATCGAGATGTTGTTGTCTTCGTCCAGAAAGCCATGACCTTCGTTGGGCACTGCCATCCAGTCCGGTGCGTTGCCAGCTTTTTCTAGCGCATCCCGCATCGCCTTTGCCTGTGCAAGCGGGGTACGTTCGTCGGCCTCGCCGTGGATCAGTAGCACCGGAATCTTGATAGCAGCCGCGCGCGCAGTTGGCGAGTTGGAGGCCAGTTCGACAGGATCTTGGCCGATGACGCGAGTCAGGTATTTGCGGCCGCCGCGGCTCTCGCGGATGTCCCCCTTGGTGTACATCATCGGTAGGTCATACAACCCAGCATAACCGACCGCACAACGCAGCAAGCCTTGCGCCTTGGCGGCCACCATCATCGCCGAATAGGCGCCGAAGCTGGCGCCATAGGCGCAGACCCGACCCGGGTCGGCATAGCCCTGGTCGATTGCCCAGCGCACGCCTTCGATAAGGTCGTCCTGGATACGCGTGCCCCAGTTCAGGTAGCCGGCTTCCTCGAATTTGCGTCCGCGACCGTTGGATCCGCGGTAGTTGATTTGCAGCACCAAGTAGCCGCGACTGGCTAGGAACTGTGCGTGCGTATCGAAGGCCCAGTCGTCAGCGGCGGCATGCGGACCGCCATGCGGCAGCAATACGGTCGGCAGTTTCGATGGGTCGGCAACGCCCGCTGGCAGTGTGATGAAGCCAGTCAGGGTCATGCCGTCGCTGGTGTCGAATTGAAACGGGCGGCGTTCACCCATGTGCTGCGGATCGATGCCCTCGCGCGCCGCTAGTAGTCGGGTGAGGCGCCTGGCATCGACGCTGTACATGTACCAGGCACCAGGATCGCGGTCCCCGTCGGCCTTCAGCAACACCTGCTTGCCATCTAGGGTTTGATCGACGAACTGCACCCGGCGGTGTGGCAGCTCCTTGCTCAACATGGCATGAAGCTGCGCGGCGGGATCGTTAGGATCGAAATAGACCACGGAAGGTACGCCAGCACCGATGAAGGCGCCAAAAGGGCGGGTCGGCGGAGCACGCCAGTACAGCAGGTCGCCGACGTGGGCCAAGTCCGCTTGCGCCAGCAACGTGCGTGCGGTGCCGGCGGGATCGGTCAGTACCAGCGATGCAGGGCCGCCGTCCTGACTGAAATAGGCATAGACCTTGCCGTCATCGGCAGTCATCCCGGCAGGAACCAGTGTGCCGCCGACCTCGGCCGCGGACATGGATTGCCATTTTTGCCCATCAAGGCTTCGGTACAACAGGTAGTTGTCGTCCTCGTCCGCGCCGTAGGCGTAAGCGGGCGTGCCGTCGTGCCTGAACACGAAACTCATGTCAGGCGCCTTGATGCTGGCAATCTCGCGGTGGGTCGCCTTGCGCGAATCCACAGCGTAAAGGGTCGAGCGCTTGTTGGAGTTTGTATACGTGCGCATATAGAAGTGGCCACTGGGCCGCTCCGCAGTCCCGCGATGGCCCCGTAGCCACGGATCAGGCCCGGAGTGCGGGTGCCGCGCTCCGGGCCGTAAACGTAAGTCTGGTTCTTGCCGTCGTAATCAGTGGCAAAGATTTCACCGGTCGGCGTCGGCTTTTCGATGGATCCATAGAGCCGCCCGATGCCGATTACCAGTCGCTCGTTGTCCACCCACGCCACTTGAATCGGCACCTCGCGACGACGCAAAAGCAGCTGCGACGTCTGCACGCTGTCCGCTAGGCGCAACACGTTCAGCGCGTAGCTGCTGTTGCCGAGTTCGGTCACCAGGGCCAGATGGCGACCGTCGGGCGAGAGGCGCGGCATCGAGAACTGGCCGGCGCGGGCAAAGGCCTCCACGGGTACGAGTGGAGGCACCGGCTCGGCACGCGTGGCGCATACGGCAAGCAGCAGGCAGGCGCCCGATTAGTAGTGGTCGTAGCATCAAAGCTTGGATAACTCCTGATCGGCGTTGGGGCCTTGTTCGATATCAGGCCGCTTTTTGCTGACTCTTGCGTGGTCCATGCAACAGCGCATCACGCACGTGCGCGACCACCAGATCGACCTCGTCGCTGGTAATGGCAAAGTGCGGAGTGAAGCGCAGCGAATTGGCACCGCCGTGGATGACACCAATGCCTTGCTCGCGCAAATATTCCTCGGTACTGCCGGCGCCGTAACACTTGAAGGTGTCAGACAACTCGCAGGAGAACAGCAGGCCCGTGCCTTGGACCTTGGTGATCAGTTCCGGCAATTCGGCTCGTACCGCTTCAAGTTTGGTGACGAACTCTTTGCCACGTTCGATGATGTTTTGACGAACGGCTGGGGTGAGGGATTCCATCACTGCGCAGGCCACATCCATCGCGCGAGGGTTGGTCGTCATGGTGTTGCCGTAGACGCCAGTGCGGTACAAGTCGGCCACTGCACCGGTCACTGCCAGCACTGAAAGTGGGTACTGTCCGGCATTGAGCGCCTTGGAATAGGTTTCCATATCTGGCGCGGGCAGCTTTTCGAAGCCGGGATAGTCGATCACCGACAACACGCCGTGTGCGCGCAGGCCAGCTTGTATCGAATCAACCAGCAGCAAGCTGTTGTGAGCGATCGTCAACTCGCGTGCCGCCGCATAGAACTCAGGGGTCACGCCACGGCCCGGATCGCCTTCGCCCATCACGGGCTCAAGGAACATGGCTTCGATGAACCAACCTTCGCGCTCGGCCTGCGCGAAAACACCACGGAGCTGCTCCACATCGTAGGGCTCAACCGTCAGCAAGGAGTCATCGTCGCGGTAGCTGGCCAAGTGAGCGAGATAGGCTTTGCGCGTCGAATCGGAATAGCGTGCCGGCCCTTCCGTGCGGCCGTGGAACGCACCCTTGACCGACAGGTGTTTGATCTTCTTACCGGCATGACGCGCGCCGGGCTCTGTCTGCAACTTGGCGTTGATATCGACAATGCGACACGCGAGGGTGACCGACTCGGAACCCGAGTTCAGGCACATGAAGCGTTTGTAGGGGCAACCGTCTCGACGCTGGCCGATCTCGGCACGCAAGGCCTTGGCCAGGCGAAGTTGTGACAGTGACGGCGTCATCACGTTGGCCATCACCTGTGGCTTGGCTAGTGCCGCCATCACCTTGTCCGGGGTGTGACCGAAACCAAGCATCCCGTAACCACCAGAATCGTGAAGCACGGCGCCCTTGAGTGTCACGATCCACGATCCGCGTGCCGCCAGTGCGACATAGGGATTCACCGCGTCCGCTGCGTAAAAGTTCACAAATGCTTCTTGAATCACGTCGCGCTGGGCGTTCTCGTCCATCGCCAGAAGATCCGGAAACTCCTTGCGCACCGTTTCAAATTCGTCGCGGGCGGCGGTGACGGCGGCCACCAAGTCCGGATGCTTTGGTGCTAGACGGATCAAGCTCTCGTCCGAAAGGCCGGTGGTGCGTGCATTGTTGGCATGTTGGCGAAGCTCGGAGAGTGCGCCAAGGATGTCGAAATTGGTGTTCATGGATTATTCCTGCGAGGGGCCGGAAGACAAACGACGCAGGCAAGGCCGCGACATTTCCCTTTTGTATTCAGCTAATTACGTCAATTATATCACTGTGGCGCCCGACGCAGTACCCCCCGGCCGTCGCCTTGCGCCCCGATCTCGTCGCGGCATGCGCTAACTGGTCTGATTCCATTCTGCGCGTGGTGGGGTGACTGCGCATTAATTCGTAATGATCTGTAAGTTTTTGTAATTCAACGGGTTTTGGTGCGCCTAAGTCACTGTGTTCACGTGGCAGTCTGTATATCCTTGTAACGCAGTGCACAAATCGCTCCGCATGGTAGCGCAGCTTAAAAAACAGTAGAAACAGGGATCCAAAAATGAATATCGATTCGGCGATGTGGCGTGCGTGTGTGCGCCTTCTCGGCTTGGCGCTGTTGCCATTTGCCTTTGCCCATGCACAGACACCCGGTGTCAGCCCCGACCCCGTAGCCGGCGATGTCATGCTCGGCGAGCAGTATTGCGTGGATGCGCCGTGGACCAACACCGGCGTGCCGGGTTACGGCCCTTATCTTCGTGTCATGTTGCCGCCGGAGCTGGATTTCGATTCCGCGACGCTGTTCGGCTCGGGCCTGACTGTTGTCAGCAATCAGCTGTTCCCGGTTAGCGGCACTTTGCCTGATCCGTACTTCCTGCCGGCCGCGGGCAACCAAGTGACTGGCACGCAAGGCTGGCGTCTTCTCATTTTGGAGTTCCCGGTCGGTTCCGTCGTGGCTGGTGGCCCGGACATGGCCGCCTCGATCTGCGTCACTCCGCGGAACCAGAACCCAAATCTGGCGGACATCGCGACGCCGTATCCGATCCAGATTACGCCGGTGTACCGCTATGGCGACACTGCAACCGGTAGCAATGGCTCCATCGTCGGCGCGCCAGTTTCGCCCACGGTGACGCCGCACGTGCTGCTGCTTGAAAAGACCAATACCGCCCCTGAGCACGAGCGCCCGCCGGGTGCCGTTTGGCCTTACGACTATGTGCTGAGCGTAGACATCGCCAATGGCGCACTGGTGAACCCGATCACCATCACTGACACCTTGCCAGCCAATGTGCAGTTCGTCGGCCCGATAGCGATCACGGGCGGCGTTGGATGCAGCATCACATCCACTCCATCAACCTTGACTCCTGGCGGCAATGTCGGTGTTACCTGTACCGGCAATACGCTTGGCGCCATAGGTGGTGGAGACGTGGTGGTGAGTTTTCCGGTCTATATCACGGACATTCTCAATGAGGCTGTCTGCGATACGAGTGCCTTGATCAACACCGCCACCGCTGACGGTACCTACAAGCCCAACGGTGGCGGCACCGATATTGTGCTGCCACAGGCCACTGACGATTCGCAGGTCACCGCCAAGCATGTTGCCGTGCAAAAGCACGGCGCCCACACCGGCGATATGCCGGGCAACACGATTACTTACACCCTCAATCTGCAAACCACGGAATTCGGCACCACCAACGCACTCAGCGTGCGCGACGTATTGCCCGATGGTATGGATTTTTTTGTCGGCAGCGCGACTATTTCCGTCAATGGCGGCGCGGCTGGCGGAATTGCACCCGTCTACACGGCTGGCATCAATGACGAATTGGTGTTCGACGTGCGGGCTGCCTCTGCAGTCGACTTCGCGCCTGGCACCTCGATCCAGATCACATACAACTCGACCATCCGTCAGCTCTACAAGGCGGCTCCTAATGCGCCAGTTCTGGCCGCCGATCCGCTGACGAACACCGCGACGGCGACTTTCAGTCTGCTTGAAGGTGCTGCTGCTTGTACCGATGGTACGGCGGACACGGTGACCATCCGGCCGGTTTCGATTCACAAGGAAGTGTTTTCCCCCGGACCATACGTTCCGGGCGATTACGTCACCTTCCGTCTGTCGATGAGTATTCCTTCCGGCGATACCCAGGACGTGGTATTCACCGACTATCTGCCGTTGCCGGTGTTCAATGTCAGTGACATAAACGTTACCTACGGCGGTCCAGATATCTTCCGTGCGGTATCGCCACCGGCAGCCAATGCCGACACGATGAATCTGACGCCGGTCGTCACGATTAATGCCGCGACCAATGCGCTCATCCTGACCTACCCCAATATCGATACTGAGGAACCGCAAGTCGTAGCGGTGGATATTCGTGTGCGGGTACAGCCGAAGGCCTTTGCTGACAATCTGTTCCTGACCAACATTTTCCGAGCCACGTCCAACAACACGGCACTAGAGTCCGACGTTGGTGAGACGCCGGTGCAGATTCAGGTGCGTGCGCCGGATCTGTCGATGACCAAGGGCGTGTTGTCCACCATTGGTACAGGAACGATCGATCCGCCTGCGACGACATTGCCGGTTAACGGCGACCTGACCGGCGCTGACGCCGGTGACCAGGTGGTCTATCGCCTCACGATTGAAAACCGCGGCGGTGCGCCGGCCTATGATGTGGTTGTTAACGATATCGTGCCCGCCGGTTTGACCGGTTGTTCAGTGAGCGCGACCGCGTTGGCGGATGGCACTGCGTTGACCACGATCGGAAACCTGTTTGCTGCGCCCGGCCTAACCTTGATCCGTGGCGGCAACGCGGCCAATGCGGTGCTGGACGCGAATGACGGCACCTTGGGTGCGCCTTTCGCTACCGACACCGCGTTTGTCGATGTCACCTGCACCGTGGTCGCTAATGTGCTGCCCGGCAGCAGCATCGTTAACACCGCGAGCGCTACTTGGAAGCCACAGCCCGCTGGCCCACCCGGCGTGCAGACCTTCCCGCCGGTGCAAGACGATGCCAGTGTTCGCATCCGCCAAGTCGCCCTCGTCAAGAGCATTGTTGCCACCTCCGAAGCCGCCAGTACCACGCCCGACGTGTTGATTGGTGAAGTGGTGCGTTATCGCCTGCAGATCGCAGTGCCTGAGGGCGAAATTCCCACAGCCCGCGTGGTGGACGCACTGCCAGCCGGCATGCAGTACTTGGGCGAGGCGCGTATCGCGCTGGTCTCCAATGGCGGATTGACGGCGGCGAGCGTTGGCGCGGGTGCGGCGATGGCCGCCCTGCCTGCGACACCGATGACCTCGGCTGGCGCCGCGATCACGGCGGTGCGATGCAGTGGTGGCGGCGCGTTTGGCGATGGCGATGATCCATGCTTCAACCTGGGCGATGTGACCAACGCCGACAACGATGCCGACAACGAATACATCGTGATTGAGTTCAACGCGCTGGTGCGCAATGCGGGTAGCGCCGGCGCCAATCGTGACAACAGGTTCCGACTGCAGAGCGGTGATGCGAACTTGGGGCCGCAGTCCGACCCCGTGCGCGTCACCCTCCGTCTGCCGAACGTGACAGTAGCTAAATCCGTGACACCCAACAGCGGTGTGGAGGCCGGTGATGAAGTGACGTACACGCTGACGATCAGCAACGCAGCTGGCGGCACTGTCATGCCAGCGTACGATGTCGCGGTTGACGATGTGCTTCCGGCCGAGTTGAGTCTGCAATTGGGTACGATCAACGCGGCTTCGGCTGGTGGGGCAGGCGCGTTCGCCAGTACGTCGGCCGGCAACACGGTCTCCGGCACGATCGATGTGATTCCGGCTGGCGGCTCGGTGACGATTACCTATAACGCCACGGTGTTAGTCGCTGCAGCGCCAGGTACCTCCATCGTCAATGCGGTCACCGCGGGCTGGAGCAGCTTGCCTGGCACCAATGGCACCAATCCCAACGACACCGGCTCCAATGCACCGGGCGCACCGGATACTCCGACCGGCGAACGCGTGTTCACTGGCAATGCCAACGCGCCGATCGGCGTCACACCGGTGACGCTCGGCAAGGCCGTGGTCGATACCTCGTTGGGCTACACCGGCGATGGCGCAGTGCGCCCCGGCATCCACGATTTGGCGATTGGTGAAACTGCCACTTTCCGTATCACGGCCACTATTCCGGAAGGTACGGCACCGCAGGTGGTGATTACCGATGTCGTGCCGTATACCAATGGGGTGATGGAAGTCCTGGGTGGTAGCGTGATTTCGACGGGCGCGGGGATGTCAATCGCGAACCCGAATCCGCCGCCTACAATCAGCGATGGCCAACTGTCCGATAGCATCAACGACACCATCTCGTTTGATTTTGGCCAAGTGATCAACCCACCAGGCAACAACAACCCGACGCCACAGACGATAGTGGTGGAAGTGGTGGCACGTCTGCGTGATCTTCCCGCCAACACCAACAATGACGAGCTTACCAACACCGCCAATGTGCAGTTTGGCCCCGGTTTGAACGGTACGGCCACGGCGGGTGTGGATGTGGTGGAACCGCTACTGGATATCCAAAAATCCGGTTCCATCACCACGGGGCAGGCGGGTGATGCCGTCAACTTCAGCGTCGTGGTCAGGCATGAGCCCGGGTCCAATATGGAAGCCCGCGCGCTCACCATTACCGATACGCTGCCCTCGCCCAATGGGCTGAGCCTCAATCTGGCCAGCGTAACGGCGACGGTGGACGCGGGTTGTGCAGCGCCGCCGACATTGGCGAATACAAGCGCTGGTAACACGGTGACCATCACTGCTGACAATCTGCCCATCGGTTGCGAATTGACCATCAGCTACAGCGCCACGCTGCAGAACGATGTCATTGTCAATACGAATGTGATCAACACCGCCAATCTTGCCTGGTTCTCGATCACCCCGGGTGACCCTGCGGGTCCTGGCCGTGAATATGGTGATAGCGACGATCACACCATTCGCGTGTCCTCACCGGGGATGACCAAGGAAGTTGCGTCGGTTTCGCCGGATATTGGTTCGGGTGAGGTGAATGGCACTCTCCCTGATGCGACCATCGGGGCCGTGGTGACCTACCAGTTTGATGTCGAATTGCCAGCCGGTGACAGCCTTGCTGCGGTTGTGACCGACCAGCTGCCGATCAATACGGTATCGATGCGGGTGGATTCCTCGCGCATCGTCTCGGTTGGTTCGGGTATCTCGGGTATCGGTGCCAATCCGGCCCCGGTTCCTGGTCCGTCCGGTGTGGCCACCGACGGTGCTGATGCTGATACCTACGCGGATCTGGTTACCTGGACCTTGGGTAACGTGAATGCTGCACCCGTGGCCGCGGCCGACCGCACGATCCGCTTCGAAGTCGTTGCACGAGTGATGAGCACCCCGCAGACCGCGGGTGGAGTCACCGTGCGCAACACTGCCAGCTTCACCGCCAGCACGATCGCAACTCCGATCACTGCCTCGGC
>CAJDUW010000026.1_pt1 | contig 45360 bp, 39 predicted proteins | sample 7390931 | NCBI WGS metagenome assembly CAJDUW01 (sample SAMEA7055687, study PRJEB34461) | soil metagenome | biome: terrestrial ecosystem; feature: Peninsula; material: soil | place: Antarctica | collected 2016
CCGCTGGCGATGGCGGGATCGGCATCGGGCTGGGCAATGGTGCCGACCAGCTCAAAATCGCCTCCACTCGACTGCCCACCGCCGGCATCGATGGTGCTGCGGGTGATTTCAAACGTCCCGCCCGATTGCGCCCCAACACTGCCCGCGCTGAGCGCGAGCAGCATCACCAGGCCTCCGACAATAGCCGCCCTAATTTGCACAGCGCTCATCGCCGCAGCTGAATACTTTGAGGTCGCCGTTGGTGGAGTCGTAATAGCTGATGATCGGAAGCCCAGAGCTGCGCACGCCGATGCTGGTGTGCGCACCGACGTTGCCTGTGCTATCGAGGGTGCGCGCGCTGCCGGCCGAGCAGCCCGCATCGCTGCAGTCGAAGGCCTTGAGATCGCTGTTGGTGGAATCGTAATAGCTGATCATCGGGAACCCGGAGCTACGCACGGCGATGCTGGTGTACTCACCGACGTAGCCTGTGCTGTCGAGGGTGCGCGCGGTGCCGGCCGAGCAGTTGGCGTTACTGCAGTCGAAAACCTTGAGGTCGCCGTTGGTGGCGTCGTGATAGCTGATAATCGGAAATCCGGAGTTGCGCACGGCGATGCTGGTTCCGATGCCGACGTACCCTGCTGTGCTGTCGAGAGTGCGCGCGATGCCGGCCGAGCAGTTGGCGTTGCTGCAGTCGAAGAGCTTGAGGTCTCCGTTGGTGTCGTCGAGATAACTGATGATGGGAAACCCGGTGCTGCGCACGGCGATGCTGTTGAAGTAGCCGACGTCGCCTGCGCTATCGAGGGTATGCGCGGTGCCGGCCGAGCAACTGGCGTTGCTGCAGTCGAAAACCTTGAGATCGCCGTTGGTGTCGTCGCGGTAGCTGATGATCGGCAGCCCGGTGCTGCGCACGGCGATGCTGGAGTACTGGCCGACGTCGTCTGTGCTATCAGGGTTGTATCCAAGACCCACCGGCAGCATCTGACACAGCACGCTGCCGTCCTGGTTGATGCCAGCAAGGTACTCGCCAGTCGAACAAGTGCCGCTGACTCGGCGCTGGACCTGACTGTCGATGATTTTTGTCGTGCCGATACTGCCATCAGCAATATCCACGGCGGCGACGGCACCGTTGATGATCGCCGCGCTGTCGACTGAGTTGTCGGCAAGCTGCGTCGCACCAACCGAATTGGCCGCCAGATCGGCCGCGGTGATGCTGTGGTCGATGATTTCCAAGCTGCCGACGCTGGAGCTGGCAATCGCCGCATTGTCGATCGCGCCCGCCTCAACGCTGCGTGCATTGAGCGCATAGGGCACCGAGGTCAGCGTCTGGCGCGGAAGCAGTCCGGTGAAACCACCAGAGCTTGCACCAGCGCGAACCCCAATCCCGAGCCAGGTCTGGTCACCCTCGAATGGCACCGCGGTGAAGCGATCTGCAGCACAGCAACCGGGGCCCCGCCAGCACCCTGCAGATAAAGCCCGACTTCAAAATCGAACAGGCCATTGGCCGGCTGGCCGGCCTGCTTCAACTCACCCTGATAGGTAAAAGCGGTGCCCTGCGGCGCAGCGGGTACGCCGAAGCCAGCCACGAGGAGCAACAAGCCGAACGACAGTACGACGGACATACGAAAGCTCATAGATCGTTCCTTAAGTGACGACTTAGATAGACCTTTGGCAACGACACCTGATCGGTGGAGCGCTGGAGCTGCCGTGCATAGTCCGCAACGCGTACAGTAAGCGTCGCCGGTTTATCACGCGCAAATATCCGCGTCAATTACTTTTGAATACAGGCTTGCTTCAGTCCCGGCACGCAGCGGCCGCTGCTGTCCAGCGCAACAGGCGCTGCGCGGATGCCACCGTCATGCCCTGCGATGCGGCAATTCGGCTCAGCGATCGCCTGAAGTTTTTGGCAACGCGTCGCACGGGCCGATCGAGGCCGCGGCAATCGTGGCTGCCACACCCTCACTGCATTACCTGGTGGGAGAGATGGAGACGAACGTCGTGACGCGAACGACCTCATTCACGCGTCGCCTGCGCAACTGGGCATGGTCGGGAGGCCGCAAAGCCGACATCAAACCTAGCGGTCACCGATCTTTTGGTCGCCTGTGAACACGATTGATCGGCAGCTGTCGGCCGGCTTCAAGCGGCCGGAATTTCGCACAAACCTTGCCCTTTGAAAGTGCTTGTACTGTGACTCAGAACTCACTATAACGTCGCAGGGAGTCCAACAATCGCCCGGAGATTTCTACCAGTTGGTGGGAGGTCCGCGCCAGCACGTACCTTTACGATGTCTATTGGGAGATGACGATGCGCAGACAATTTCACTGGCTCTTGGTAACAGGCGCTGTGCTTCTGCTCGCTGGAAGCTTGGCTGGAGCGCCGGCCAGCGCCCAGGATTTGGGGATCGAAGGACAGATGTCCACGTCGGCTCCATCGAACCAAATCGAGACGCCTAACGCGAACGACTATCTGTGGATCGCTGGATCGTCGTTCAAACCTCGTTCCACCGCCACCCAATATTCCTACGCCAGTAACGGTTGTATTATATCGACCAACGGCGGTGGTGGATTAAACGACTCATTCACGGTGCCATTTAGATTGCCTTCGGGCTCAGTGATACGAGGCGTGCGCTTTTATTACTATGACGCGGTAGCTGGTTCCAGCAGGCTGTCAATCACGTCTTATGATGGCTTAGGCGGCTTTATCGACCATGTATTCGCAGAGTCGGACGGCAACGGCGGCTATGGCAACGTTTATGCAGGACTGACTACTCCCTACACAGTCGACAGTTCTGCTCGCGGCTTCGTATTGAACTGGTATCCCGATGGCGGCGGAAGCTCGTTGCGCTTGTGTGGTGCGCGAGTATTTTACGACGCGGGAAGTTCGGCCATGAACGCGCCTGAGGATGAGTCGCTCCCTGTACAGCCAACGACAGATGAAACTCCGGGCGAACCCAGCAGCACGCTCGCGACCGATTATTATTTTTTGGCTGGATCGTCGTTTGGGCGAATAGATAGCAAGATTGAATACGTCTATGGTGACTCAGGTTGCATGTATTCGACGTCGACGTACGACCCGCTAACCATTGACTTGGATTTACCCGACGGCGCCACCTTAAGTGGTGCGCGATTCTATTTCAAAGATACCGACCCTACCAATGATGTGAACATCAATCTCGCCGACTACACCGGCCTTGGTGGCGTACGAACGCTAGCTTCAGGTACATCAAGCGGAAGCCCCGGCTTTTCATCCGTATACTTGGACATTAAGGCCATTTACAGCCCATACGTCGTCAATCAATATGACCACGCATTAAATGCTGTTGTGACAGGGGCCAAGAGTGCGTCACGCCAACTCTGCGGTGTGCGCGCATTTTATACGTTGCCAGCCGCGCGATCAGACCGACCAGAGGAGGTTTCCGACCAGCCAGCGGAAGTTCCCACTGAGCGCCCTCCAACGGGAGACGAACTGACTAGCCCAAATGCTCAGTCCGCAACGTTCACCGCAAGCATACAATTACCGGAAAGTGCCGATGTCAACGGTGTTCGTCTGTACTACTTCGCAAATGAATTACCGAGCGGCAGCGCAGAAATGTGGGATTACGACGGCAGCAGCGCGAACTATTTGGGAAGCGTCGAGGCGGATATGGCAACAGGTTATGGGTCCACTTATCGCTCCCTGGATGCGCCCTACACCGTGGACTACACCGGCGGAACTCCTGCTTTGGTTGCGACGTTGGTGGCGTCTCCGGAATATCGCTTTTGCGGCGCAAGAATTTTTTACGACGAAGGCTCCAAATCTCTCTACCGCTTCGTTGCTGGACAATCTTTCCACCCACGTGACTCCAAAGTCGCTTTTAATTATCGCTCCCCAGGTTGCATACAGTTCATAGGCGACGACATTTTCCTAGATGGATTCGAGTAGACAATCGTCGCGCGGGCTACCCCTCCGGCGTCTGGCCACATGGCGGACGCCGGAAGATCGTGGAAGATATTTCACTTATTGACCTCGGCTACTCCGCGACACGTCATTGACCACAAGGACCGCGGCGGCAGGCTTGATCTGGTGACACATCCCACGCGCCGCTAGGCGTGATGCGAAGGACGTGTAGTGTTACTGGTGCGACTGGCGCGAACCCTACGAGGGCGGCGCAGGGGTCGCTCGCAGCCCCGCGGCGGCGTTTTTCAAGGCTTCTGCCAAGGCTTTGCTCATTTGCGGCGAGTCTTGCCATCGTGTGTACTGATCATCCAATTCAGCCCGCTCCTCCACGCTGAATAGTTTGCGTGTCATCGCAAACATCGTTTTTCCTTCCTCTTCAGCATGATGCTTCACGAATTTGGCAAACACTTTTGCGCGGCCTGCAAACTCAGGGATGTTAGGGCTTGCAGCTTCAAGGCCCAGTAATACTTGGAGCTCCACGGCATCATGTTCGGCCACGGGTTTGAATTGCCCCGGCTTTGAACTGAGCCCCAGAAGTTGGACAAGCTTCAGGGCGGCAGTTCACAGCCGTTCCGCGACATGAACCGACAACCTGGCCATGTGCCCGATCCATGCATAACCTAAATGCATCTTGCTATGGTTAGGTAAAGACCGCAGCGCGGTTCTGCAGACATAGCACACGGAGCATGCCGTATGAGAGCGTGGCGAAAACGACAATGGATTGGCTTGAGCCTTGTCGGACTCCTTATCCTCCTGATGATTGGTCGGTTGATGCTTCCGGGATGGGTCACGGACTATCTCAATGCACATCTGGATGAGGTGGGTGAGTACCACGGGACGGTGGAGAGCGTGGACATTCAGCTGTGGCGCGGCGCTTACTCCATCAACGATTTACGCATCGGAAAGCGCAGCGGCAAAATAGCCGTACCGCTGTTGGATGCACCTCGCGTGGATCTGTCGGTGGCGTGGAAAGCGCTTTTGCATGGTGCTGTCGTTGCAACCGTTGTATTCGAAGCCCCAGAAATCAACTTTGTTGATGTGCCAGGAAAAGGTGGCGGTCAGAGCGGCGGAGGCGTGGACTGGCGCTCTGAGCTGGAGGAAATACTTCCAATCCGTTTGGATGAAGTCGAGATTCACAATGGTCTGGTCCATTTCCGCAACTTCGAGTCCAAGCCGCCCGTAGACTTGCAGGCAACAAATATCGAGGGTGTGGTTCGCAACCTGTCCAACGCACGCGACCCGGCCGCACGAAAGGCCTCGTTCGACCTGACGGCCAGCGTCCTTGGCGATGCGCCGCTAACCACGAGCGCCGAGTTCGATCCGCTGGGCACGCTGCGTGATTTCAGCTTCGCGCTCAAAATAACGGGCGTGGAACTGCCGAACGCCAATGCCTTCCTACAAGCTTACGCCAATGTGGATGCCGAAAAAGGCAGCGGGGATTTCATCCTGGAACTGACATCCCGTAACGGCATGCTGGACGGCTACGCCAAGCCGCTATTTCATGACGTTCAGATATTTAGCTGGGAGCACGACATAAAAGACCAACACGACAACCCACTGCGCGCCGCGTGGGAAGCGATAGTAGGCGGCATCCAGAACGTTTTCAAAAACCAGAGTCGAGACCAGTTCGCCACGCGCGTGCAGATACACGGCAGCCTAGAGAACAAGAACATCAGTGTTTGGGATGCCGTCATCGGAATCCTGCGAAATGCGTTCGTAGAAGCATACCGACCAACGTTCGAGAGGCTGCCAGAAAGACGCGATTAAGCGTTCACTGTGGTCAGGACGGTCGGTCGGTCGGAATGGACTGTAAGCCGCCGGCGAGCCAGACGTGGTTACTGTTGGCTCGCTTCTATGCGCTATCACTCCTGCGCCAGACTCTGTGAGCAATACGAACATCACGTCCTCGTCGATGGGATCAAGCAGGTGGTCGAGACATTCGACTGGTTCGCTTGGATTCACATTCAAGCCAAAGCTATAACTCGACAGATAACAATATATTAATATTTAACCCGGCAGGCAGTATAGATCGCTGGTAACGGCTTAGCTGCAGTCGCTCAGCCGCAGCTCCCGACATATCGCCGGTCATCACCGCTAGTTAACTTTACGAATAGTTAGCAAATAAAGGGCGCTGGTGATTTCCGCAGCCTTGCGAGTGTGCACACATTTGACCCTGCGATTCATTGAAGATTAAGTGAAAAGACGTAACCATGAAATCGAGATCGCCGATAAGGCTACCTCTCTCGACCCACTAAGAGGATAGAGCTAATGAACAAGAACAAACCGAATTGGTATACGGACGAAGACGACTCCTCATGGGAGCGCATTAAAAATGCGTTCAAAAATGACTGGGAACAAACAAAGAGCGACTTCGGCTCTAAATCTGCGCGCGATCTGAATCAAGACGTGGGCGATACGATTAAGCAGGCTGCAGGTGCGGACAACGCATTTGAAAATCATGAGCAAGCGTTTCGCTTCGGCTATGCTGCTCGCCGGAAGTTCGTATCAACGCATCGCGCTTGGGACGACGAACTCGAGAAGCGCTTGCGCACTGACTATGTAGGCGACTTCACCCGCGACCGAGATTATATCCGCCGAGCGTATGAATATAAGAACTAACTCGTAACCGGTGATTGTCTACATCGCGCAAAAACGCTAGAGAATGGCGTGATCAATGCAGCGATGTTAGAAAGCTACGGACGTGTAAAGCATTACGTTCATATATTCATACAGCTTTGTACTAGAAAACCCCCGCATGGGCTGAGCCGATGCGGGGGTTTTCTTTGTTAGTGGCACCATTTAACGAGCATCGGAATTCGATCACTCGCTCAGACCAGACGGCTTTCGCCGCTCTTGAATGTCTCAGAAGGCCGAGTTCGCGTACCAGGCAAGGACACGTCTGTAACCCTTTCCACTGCGGCCACGTCAAACCGTTCGTACCTCCCAGAGCCATGCCAGGACCGCACAGATCGGCACGGTGTCGGAGGTTAGAAGCCGCTACCGACACCTTCTCGTTATAAAGGTTTCGCCGCGGCGTGAGGACTGGAAGCTGCTGACCGCGCCGAAATGTTGGCCCGATTGTGCAGCTATTGCTGACTTGGCGAGAGCGACTTTTGTGGCGTGACGGAAACCACTGCTTCGTTCTCCAAACACTGGAGATACAGACCATGAGGCGTTTAATCATCCCGCTAGTTGCGATTGGCGCAACGCTGGGCTTGGCGTGCGTTGCAAGCGCGTTTGCGGCCAACTCAAGCGAACGTCAGGAACTACAGAGCGCCACTGCCGCGTCTGCTGCGGCGGGTTACCGGCCGATAGCCAAAAATGCATGGATAAATGGCGGGGGCATCGACTTTCCCCCGCCCTACTGCTCGGTGATGTATTCACACGGTGTGCACCCGATCACTCGCGTGCACGGCATGGGCATCACCAACGTATCGGACGCCACGCCCGACGCGTCACCCTCATTGGAGGATTTCACCGCCATCGTGGGCGACGTGGAAACCGGCGAGATTGTCGAGATCAGCGTCAAAGGCACGAACGTTGGCCAGTCTGTCGAAGGCGTGAAGACCTACATTGATTGGAATCAGGATGGCATTTTCGACGACCGCAGCGAGGCTTACTTGATCGGTTATCTTCAGTATTCCAACGGTACCGACAACAGGCATGTGAGCGCCAAATTCCGCGTGCCGAATTCGGCGAAAACTGGAGCCACGCGAATGCGTGTGGTTAAAGCCTTCGACCTGATGGAAAACCCTTGGTCATGCAATGAGGGCAACAGCGGCTGGGGCCAGGCCGAGGACTACACGCTGCACGTCAGTGCAGGAGCATCTGAGGCTGTTTTTTGTGGCAGCTTTGAAGCAGGCGAGGATGGCTCCTGTGCCATGTTGCCGCCGTCAAAGAACATCGTTTTCAGTGGTCAGATCAACCTTCCGGTCTCACCGGCCAACGGTTTGGGAATCAACTTCGTGACTGGCGTGATTTCCTCAGCGAGCGATTCGGGTTATGACTTCGGCATTGCTAAGGGTGACCCCTATCTTTGGGGTCCAGGGATGTACTTTATTTGGGGCGATGGACACAACGCGGGTGTGGCGTCGGAACAACCACGTTCGTATCTGGTGCTTGGCCCCGGCGACACGATTGGGCCAACATCGACGTTCATCAACGACGGCTGGGGCCAGACCACCGCGTTTTTGAAGTACTGGGATGGGATGAGCGGCTATCTCGGTGTCAAGTTCATGAACCGGGAGTCGGGTGAGGTCAACTACGGCTATGTGCATATGTTGACCACTGCTGGAACCGGCTTCCCGGCCATGATCTTGGATTATGCCTATGACCAATCTGGCGCTACTATCACGATCCCCTGATCGAACTCAATCGCTGGCATCGTGCCTGCTGAGTCACTGCTACGGCCCCGTATCGGGGCCGTATTTTATGGTGAGAGGCAAATAGATAGGATTGATACGCAGTGCTTTCTTCATCGACTTTTGCAGCCGTTTGCGACCGCCCACATTGAATCGCGAACCCGTCATATTCAGCTACTGAATTTCCGATGGGTGCGGTATTGTTCGACCGGCCCTGCTTGCCGTGAGCAGATGGAGACAAGCTGTGTCGATCTACGCGTTGAAGGGGCGATTTCAGGCTTTGCTGCGACCGGGTGTGCGCCGCATGGCCGCACTGGGCATCACTGCCAATCAGGTGACCGTGACAGCCGCGCTGGTGTCGCTGCTGGTTGCTGCGCTGGTGTGGAAATACGCGCCGGCACAGCCGCTGCTGTATTTACTGCTGCCGGTTTGGATGCTGCTACGAATGGCGCTCAACGCCGTCGATGGCATGTTGGCGCGTGAGTTCGGCCAGCAATCCCGGCTGGGCGCCTACCTCAATGAGTTAAGCGATGTGATCGCCGATGCGGCGCTGTATCTGTCGCTGCTCAGCGTGGCCGGCGTGCATGGCCATCTGCTGTGGACTTTTGTAGTGCTGTCGGCATTGACGGAATACGCCGGCGTGCTCGGGCTGATGGTGGGCGCGGACCGCCGCTATGACGGGCCGATGGGCAAAAGTGATCGCGCCTTTGTGGTTGGGGTGTTGGGGCTGTTGTTGGCAATGAGTTGGATCGGCGCCGCGGCCGTCGATACTGTCGTGTTGATCGCAGCAGTTCTCTGTGTTCTCACGGTTATCCGTCGCGTCCGTGCTGGGCTGCGTGGCGGCGCATCAAGATGAGTGGAGGTATCAGTCTCGTGGGCCGAGCCGTTGGGATGGATAGCCCCACTCAAGGAGCAAAACCGAATGTTTGAAGAAATGCTGGCGCGCGGTTTTCGCGGCGCCATCCGAGCCCTGACTGGCGCGCGTGCCTTGTGGGAAGGGTGCGAGCCGTCCGTGCCCTCTGCGCAGCAGCGCGTGTATATCGGCAACCATGCCAGCCACGGCGATTTCGTCCTGATCTGGTCGGCGTTGCCGGCTGCTATTCGCAATCACACGCGGCCCGTCGCCGGGGCTGATTATTGGAACCGCGATGCGGTTCGGCGTTACCTGATTCGTCGCGTGTTCAACGGCGTATTGATCGAACGCGACCCGGCCAAGCGCACAGAAAATGCGATCCAGACGCTTTGCAATGCGGTGGATGGCGGCGCCTCGTTGATTCTGTTTCCCGAGGGCACACGCAATGTTGGTGACGGCGTGGCACCGTTCAAAAGTGGCATCTACCACCTCGCCCAGCAACGCCCTGAACTGGAGTTTGTGCCGGTGTGGCTGGACAACCTCAAACGCGTAATGCCCAAGGGCACTTTGGTGCCGCTGCCCTTGCTGTGTACGGCGCGTTTTGGCCCACCGCTGCGCCTGCAACGCGATGAAGACAAGGCGGCATTTTTGGAACGCGCGCGCGCTGCGCTATTGACCTTGTCGGCAGACGGAATCCCGCCTGCGTCCATTGATACTGCCGGAGTCGGATGATGCCTGAAATCTTCGAAAACCTTTCCCACTCGACTCTGTTGTTCATCGCGATTGGCGGCACGCTGCTACTGGCCACCGCGATATCAGAAGTATTGCGTTGGCGGGCACGCGGCAAGCCGAGCGCGGTGCTGGACAACCTGAGCGCTCGTATCCGCGCTTGGTGGGTAATGGCGGCCGTGATCGGCCTTGCTTTCCTCGCTGGACGCACCGCTGTGGTGGTGTTGTTTGGCGTGATCTCGCTGTTTGCACTGCGCGAATTCATCACCCTAACCCCGACCCGACGTGGCGATTATTACGCGCTGCTGGCAGCGTTCTATATCGTGCTGCCGTATCAATACTGGCTGATTTATCAGGACTGGTACGGCATGTACACCTTGCTGATTCCGGTCTACGCCTTTCTGTTGCTGCCGATTCTGTCAACCATCGGCGGCGACACCACCAACTATCTGGAGCGCACAGCCAAGGTGCAATGGGGGCTGATGATCAGCGTGTTCTGCATTTCCCATGTACCCGCGTTGTTGAACTTGGAGATCGAAGGTTACGAAGGGCGCAACCTGTTGTTGGTCGCGTTTCTGGTGATCGTGGTGCAGTCCTCGGACGTGTTGCAGTACGTCTGGGGCAAGTTGCTGGGTAAACGCCTGATTGCACCCAAGCTGTCGCCATCAAAAACCGTCGCCGGTTTTGTCGGCGGCATCGGATCAGCCAGCCTGCTTGGTGCCGGCCTGTGGTGGATCACCCCGTTCACGCCGCTGCAAGCCGGGCTATTAGCCTTGGTGATCAATCTGATGGGCTTTTACGGCGGGCTAGTGATGTCCGCGATCAAACGCGACCGCGGCATCAAGGATTGGGGCCACATGATCGAAGGTCACGGTGGCATGCTGGATCGACTCGATTCGGTCTGCTTCGCCGCGCCGGTGTTCTTCCATCTCACGCGGTATTGGTGGGCGTGACCCATCATGCTGCGACCATGCAAATTGATCTGCCGGAGTTCAAGCCTCATGCGCTACTTCACCCTCCCCGTTCTTGCCCTCGCGTTGGCTGCGACACCCGCTGACGCCAATCCAAACGTTGCACCTAGCCCGCCGACGATGTCGCAGGTATTGACTGATTCCAGCGCCGCCGATTGGCGTCGGCCAGATCTGGAAAATACGCTGTATCTGGATATTCCATCAGGACGTGTGGTGATTGAACTGGCGCCGCAATTTGCACCGGAGCATGTCGCCAACATCCGCAGCTTGGCGCGCAGTGGTTATTGGGATGGGCTGAGTATCCTGCGCGTGCAGGACAACTATGTCGTGCAGTGGGGTGATCCTGAGGCGGAAAATGCGGAGCAGCGCAAGTCGCTCGGTGAAGCCAAGGCCAAGCTGTCAGCCGAATTTGAGCGCGACAGTGACGGTGTGCGCTTCAGCTCAATCGACAGTCGCGACAGCTACGCGCCCGAGGTTGGTTTCGTCGATGGTTTTCCTGCGGCGCGCGATCCGGCACGCGGCAAGACCTGGATGGCGCACTGCTACGGGCTGGTCGGTGCGGGGCGCGACAACGCCGCTGACAGCAGCAACGGCGCCGAACTGTATGTCGTCATCGGTCATGCGCCGCGCCATCTGGACCGCAACATCACCTCGGTCGGGCGCGTGTTGCAGGGCATGGAATTACTATCGTCACTGCCACGCGGGCCGGGGCCGATGGGATTTTTCACCGATCCAGCACGACGCATTCCGATCACCTCAATCCGCCTAGCCGCCGATGTTCCGGCCGCCGAGCGCGCTTCAATCGAAGTGATGCGCACCGATACGCCGACATTCCAGCAGCTTGTGCAAGCGCGACGTGCGCGGCACGAGGAATGGTTTATCGATCCGGTCGGCAAAATCGAACTCTGTAATGTTCCGGTGCCGGTGCGGTTGGCTCCAAGCGAGTCGTGACGTTTCACGGTCAATACGACTTAGCCGGTCTGACCTGAGGCTCGCCGCCGCGCAGAGCTAAACAGACTCGCTCATCTCAGGAAATCAGACGATGATATTTCGCCTGATTTCCTGAGAATCCAAACAACAGCGTCAATCTGGCCAGCTCAGCTCAAAGACAGATCAAGGCAGATGAGTTTTCTTCACAACGCGCAGCAATGCCGAGCGCATCGAAGGCTGCGAGTCGTCGGACCCGGAAGCTGGTAACAGGATGTTGCGGGTGGTCAGCAGCACGTATTCACCACTGGGAGATATCGCAGCGACGTCCATCGACTTCCAATCTGGCATCAACTCCAGCTCCTGCAACACCTCAGGCAGCAGCACATGGCCGGTGTCTTGCGTCCATAGCAAGCCGCCCGTTGCTGATGTTTTGTTGGGCAAACTGTTGATCATTTCGGTTGATCGATACGCACCACCCGCAAAACTGCCATCGGACGACACGGCGCCGACCCAATGTGGCCAGCCAAGCGGATCATCCTCACTCGCTGAAAGAGGTGCTAGATGCGCGCCGGTTCCGCTTGCGGTCCAAAAGCCCGGCACGATCGGTCGCTCAAGCGGATCTTCATCCTCGGTAACTGGCCAGAATCCGTATACGATGCTCCCGTCACCGCTGCACGCACGCGGCATCACCAAAACTTCACCGTCAGCGTTGGTCAGATGGTGTGGCGGCTCCGACCCCACCCAGCGCAGTGATGCGGGAGCATCATAAGGTGTATTAGTCATGTAGCGCTCTCCACCGATCACCGTCTCACCATCGTTGGAAACACACACTATGTCGGCTTCCACGTCGTCAGCCGAGAGCTCACTGAGTTGGTCTTTGGCCCTGTCCCACACCCAGTACTTCCAAGTATGCACGCCAGATGGCAAGCGCATGTCGGCTCGACCCGCGACGAAGGAAAGATCGTCCGAAGCGGCCATTACCTCCGCTCTCGCAGCAGCCACTAGGCTAGGAATCGGCATCACAGCGCCGTCGCGAATATATGCCGGCCCCTCCGTCTGACGATTGATCAACACTTCATCGCCGCTTGCAGACACAAACACTTTGCCTACAACAAAACTGTCGTCTATATCCGACCAGTTCGATTCTCCCGGCCGCAGTCGCACTGCTTTGTAGTGAGCCGTCTCTCCTGACGAAATATTTCTCACTCCGACCACGCTGCCATCGTTGGCCACAGCGCGCACTTGGCTACCCGCATCCGCGGCCGGCCACACGACTTGGCCCGGCCAGGGTGGCGCCTGCGGCATGGCCGGCAACTCCGTCAATTCCAAATCGTAGAGATCGGTCAATTTAGGTTTCACCCACGAGCAGGCGGGTTTTTCCAAACGGGTCAGGTGGCGCAATTGGAAGCTACCGGCGATAAAACCGGGCTCATTGCTCACGAAACTGGCATCGCCGGCAACGCAGTCCAGCGACATTTCTATCGAGCCCCACGGCGTGTATTGCACCGCTTCAGGATCGAATGGATCCGCGAAACGCCCGCCCTGCACGGCGAGTAGTTCCGGAAATACCAAGCGCTCGGCCTCCATTTCACCCACGGCGGTGAGCCAATAGGGCTGGCCATGCGTATCGAAGGTGAACCACACCAGCGCGGCACTGCCGTTGCTCATCCATTCCAAGCTGAAACCTTGGCCGTCAAAGGCAGGATCAAACCAACTGCCGCTCTGTCCAGCGTACGGCTGCACCGGCTCACCCGGCGTGCCGTGGATCGGGCGACAGCCTGACCCCATAGTTTGGGTCAATCGGCTTAGCGGGAAACTGCCTTGGCGACCGTAAGCATCGAATTCGACAATGCCGCTGTTGCAGCTAGCGAAGCGCATCTGAACTGTGCCCACGTTTTCAAAAACGGCATCCGCTGGGTCGTAATTCGGCCCAAATCGCGGGCCGTGCACCGCAAGCAGTTCGTCGAAACGGATTTCGTCGCCCGTCTCGCCGCGAATAATGTCGCCAGTACCAACCAGCCAACGCGGCTTGCCGTCGTCGTCGAAAGTGAACCAGTACACCACCGCCGCGTCGTCCGGCAGGACCTCCAACATCCAGCCTTCGCCATCGCGCGAGGTGTCGTACCACATGGCGCTATGGCCGGATTCGATCGCGCCGCCGTACTGAATTGGCGTTTCCGCCCACGCCAGCGGCGACAGCAATAGCACGGTGATCAGAAGGGCGAGGGAGAGAAGATACGCGCGCGAAAGGCGTACGGAAGAAAAAGTGATCAAATACATGATAGATCTCCGGGGTTTCCCAATAAACCCGTGTATATCACTAGCAACCATACCCCCCCCCCCCCAGAATGGAAGCCCGAACACCACGGGTCTCGGCAGATCTATCCGTCAGTCACCGTTTCTTGAGGAAAAGACTTCTGCCCTCCCCTTCTTTATAGCGTTGACTGCCTGTTGAAGCGTCGCGTCTCGATCAGAACGGCTTGGCCAATACCAGCCAGATGATCGGCACCAAGGCCAACAGCGGCAATTCATTGAGCAGGCGCATCCTGTCCGGAGCGGGCAGCGCACCTCCAGCGCCAATGCGCTTCACGCGACGGCCGAAAATGATGTGATAGATGAACAAGGCGATCACCAAGGTCAACTTGGCGTGCATCCAGCCGGTGCCCATTGTGACCATCGTGGGGAAGTTCGGAATCACGCGATAGCCGAGCCAGAGGATCATCCCAAGAACGAAGGAAATGCCGAACATCACGTGGCCGAAACGGTAGAGCCGCAAGCCCATCAGCACCAAACGCTCACGCACCGGCGGCTGATTGCCGGCTTCGCCGAGGTTTACAAGGATGCGTGGCAGGTAGAACACCACGGCCATAAAGGCGATAACGAACACGAGGTGAAAGGTCTTGATCCACATGTACAGCGTCATCGGCGTCGGCTCCAGTTGAAAGGCGGAAGTGTAGCCCATTGCTGGCAGCGCCGAAGCGGGCTATAATTAGTGGTCTTTGTCGTCCCATTTTAAGGATTCCGCCATGAAAGTGCTGTCTTCGCTGAAGTCGGCCAAGTCCCGGCACCGCGACTGTAAAGTTGTCCGTCGCCGTGGCAAGGTCTTTGTGATCTGTAAGAGCAACCCGCGTTTCAAGGCGCGTCAGCGCTGAGATATCGCCGAATCCGTTTTCGCGGATGACGCAAGAAAAGGCCGCAGTTTGCGGCCTTTTCGCTTTCTGTCTATTGCACGGCCACAACCAGCGAACACTGTAATTGCACCGTCATGCGTGCCCAACAGCGCGTATTATTCGCTCATGCGCGCAAGGCATTGAAGCAAGTGGCATAATGTCAAACATTGTGTCTTGGCCACCCTGCACCCGGAGCTATCGATGAAACGTCCTGCCCTGATTTCGCTTGCCGTACTGATCGTCCTTTCCGTGGGCGCACCTGCCATCGCCCAACAGCGTGCTGACACCTTACTGGTCGATCGCGCTGTCGCCAGCAAGTCCATGCACGGGCCCAAGCGTGGCACTCTGATGTCTCAAGTGGAAGCGCAGTACGGCGCGCCACAGCAAAAGTTGGAACCACGCGGCGGACAACTGCCGCAGTGGCCAGTGATCAACCGATGGGTCTACCCGGAGTTCACCGTCTACTTTGAAACCACGCACGTGATTGATGTGGTTTCTCGTCAGGCGACACCCGGCGAGATCGGCCCGAAGCCGGTCGACTGATTCCACTATCATTGCGGGCCGTGGCACTTGCTGCCCGGCCTACCTACGTGAGCTCCGGCCACGATCGCACCGCGTTCGTGGCCGGTGTCCTATCAGGAGTCCTAAATAATGTCGAAATGGCGATTTCCAGCCGAATGGGAAGCGCAGGATGCCGTCCTGCTGGCTTGGCCTCATGCCGGAACCGATTGGGCAAATCGACTCGCGGAGGTCGAGACGACCTATGTTGCGCTAGTCGCCGCCATCGCCCGCTTCCAACAGGTATTGCTCTGCGTACCTAACGCGAGTGTTGCTGAGCGCGCAATGGCTCTGTTGGCAGAGGCCCAGGTTCCACGCGCACAGTTGCGTCTGATTGAGATTAGTTATGACGACACGTGGCTGCGTGATTTCGGCCCGATCACCTTGCTTGATTCGGATGGCCAGCCACGCTTTATGGATTTCCACTTCACCGGCTGGGGCGGTAAATATGCCGCCGGACAAGATGACGTGCTGGTATCCGGCCTTGCCGAGCGCGGCGTGCTGGATGCAGGTGCGGTGCAGCGCATCGACTTCGCACTCGAAGGCGGCGCGATTGAAACCGATGGCCGCGGCACGCTGTTGAGTACCTGGACATGCTTGGCCGAACGCCACGGCGACGATGCCCGCGAGCAGGTCAGCACGACGCTACGCGACAGCCTGCATCAGGATCGAGTGCTGTGGCTGGAGCACGGATATCTGGAAGGTGACGACACCGATGCCCACATCGACACGCTCGCGCGCTTCGCACCCGATGACGCCATCGTTTATCAGAGCTGTGATGACCCGAACGATACACATCACGCCGAATTGGGCGCGATGGCGACAGAAATCGCGGCGCTGCGAACAGCGGACGGAAAACCCTATCGCCTGTTCCCATTGCCGTGGCCGCAGCCGGTGATTGACGAAGGCCGGCGCTTAGCCGCCTCGTACGCCAACTTTCTTATCATCAATAATGCAGTGCTGATGCCAGCCTACGGAGACCCTGCTGATGTCGAAGCCGCCGCGGTGCTGGCTCAGGCCTTTCCGGGCCGTGAAATCGTGTCGGTTCCGTGCCGCCCGCTGATCTGGCAAAACGGCAGTCTGCACTGTGTCACCATGCAAATCCCCAAGGGAGTTCTACTCGATGTCTGATCGCCGCACACTCACTGTTGCCTTGGTTCAAGAGCGTAACCAAGGCGATGTTGACGCCAATCTTTCACTGATAGAAACCCGTGTGGCGCAGGCGGCCGAGGCCGGCGCACGCCTTGTCATGTTGCAAGAACTGCACAACGGTCCGTACTTCTGCCAGCACGAAGATGTGAACGAGTTTGATCGTGCCGAATCCATCCCCGGCCCCAGTACTGAACGCCTCGGCGCGCTGGCCAAACACCACGGTGTGGTGATTGTCGCCTCGCTATTTGAGCGTCGTGCTGCGGGCCTGTACCACAACACTGCCGTGGTGTTGGAAAAAGACGGCAGTCTCGCCGGCAAGTATCGAAAGATGCATATTCCCGACGATCCGGGCTTTTATGAGAAGTTTTACTTCACCCCGGGTGATCTGGGCTTTGAACCGATCGACACCTCGGTCGGTCGTCTCGGCCTGCTGGTGTGCTGGGATCAGTGGTATCCGGAAGCGGCCCGCCTGATGGCATTAGCGGGTGCGGAACTGCTGCTGTATCCCACCGCGATTGGCTGGGACCCGGACGATGCGCAGGACGAAAAGGACCGCCAGCGTGATGCCTGGATACTGAGCCATCGCGGCCATGCTGTTGCCAACGGCTTGCCGGTGCTGTCGTGCAATCGGGTCGGGCATGAAAGCTCACCACTAGGCACGGCCGGCGTCGATTTCTGGGGTCACAGCCATGTGCTGGGGCCGCAGGGTGAATTCCTTGCCGAAGCGGGCACAGACGAAACCCTGTTGATTTGCGACATCGACTTGGCGCGTAGTGAAAACGTGCGCCGCATCTGGCCGTTCCTGCGGGATCGGCGGATTGATGCATACGGCGATCTCATGCGCCGCTATCGCGATTGAAGTAGATGATGGAAGACACGTTTTCCGCAATGCCGCCCTCGCCCGATCTGGATGCCACTGAGCTGCGGCCTGATCCTCTTGCCGATCAGCCTATTGTTGAGGTTGAGCGCGATGGGGTGCATTACACCTTGCTCGGCACGGCGCATGTTTCTCAAGCCAGTGTTGACGCCGTACGCGCCCTGATCGAACAACGCTCATTCGACGCCGTGGCGGTGGAACTGTGCGCAACGCGCCACCACGCGCTGACGACGCCGGATGCCATTGCGCAACTGGACATTTTCCGCGTGATTCGTGAGGGCAAGATCGGCTTGGTCGCGGCAAATCTGGCTTTGTCGGCCTATCAACGTCGACTGGCCGAGCAGCTCGGGGTGGAACCCGGCGCTGAAATGCGTGAGGCGATCGAGGTCGCAGCGGAGCAATCCCTGCCGGTGTGGTGCATAGACCGCGACATTGGCATCACGCTGCGTCGCACCTACGCGGCTGTCGGTTTCTGGCGTAAGGCCACGTTGATGAGCGGACTGGCGATGAGCTTGGTCATCGATGACGAGGTCGACGAAGCCGAGATCGAACGCCTCAAGCAAGGTGACATTCTCGAAAGCAGCTTCCACGAATTCGCCAAGCGCGACGAAACCCTGTTTCGTGCCCTGATCGACGAACGTGATCGTTACATGGCCGCCAGCTTGCGTGATTCAGCCGAGCCATCGGTGAGTCGCGTTCTGGCGGTGGTGGGCGCGGGACATCTCGCCGGTCTAGCCAAATATCTGGCTGACGACTTGGTTGATCCGAGCACAGAAACGACCGAACTAAAGCAGATTCCACCCTCAAAATCTTGGGGAACCTGGCTCGCTGCCGCGATCACGATTTTCCTGCTCGGTGGCTTCGCCTGGGGCTTCTATCAAGGCGCCGATATTGGCACCGATCTGGTGCTGCACTGGATCCTGATAACGGGTCTGGGTGGCGCGATTGGCTGTCTTGCTGCCGGCGGTCACCCGCTCAGCATCATCAGTGCGTTTATCGCATCGCCCCTCACCCCATTTCATCCGGCACTATCGTCCGGCATGGTCAGTGCGTGGGTTGAAGCGTGGCTGCGACGGCCCAGAGTCGCGGATTTCTCGCAATTACGCGACGATGTAGGCAGCATGCGTGGCTGGTGGCGTAATCGCGTCGCACGGGTGTTTGTCAATTTCTTCCTTACCAATTTGGGAACTGTGGCAGGGGTTTATTTGGCCGGCTGGGGCATACTTAAGCGACTGATGTAAGGATTTCCCTGCGCAAGACCGGGAACGGGGGCGTTCAAGATGAAATCGGTACTGGTGACGGAAGCCTCACCAACGCGGCGGCGAGCCCTGAGCTCGTTGTTACGTCTGCGTGGCTGGGAGGTAATCGCACCCGAAACGGCAAGCGACAGTTGCGCGGTGATCAGGCACGCCGATACACGCGGCACCCAGATCGACGCGGCCGTTATTGGCTGGCCGGAACGAATGGAAGCCAGCGATCAGGAACTGCGCGAACTGCTGCGAACCGAAAGTCTGCTGCACGTTCCAGTGGTGGTTTTTTCTGACGACAGCACCGACATCATTGCGCAGTGGCGCATGTCGCGACCACGCACTTCTCTGCTGACTTGGAGCGAGTACGCCCAAGTCGAACGGCAGATCGAACAGACCAGTAATCAGCACGTTTTTTTCGCACCGACGATTGCGCGCCCCAAAATTACTCAACGCGTATTGTTGGTGGATGACTCACCCACGGTCCGCACCGGCTACAAGCGGTTGATGCAAAAACACGGATATGAGGTAGAGACGGCCAGCAACGTCAACGACGGTCTTGAGTTGGCGCTGAAGCACTCCTTCGACATCGCAATCGTCGATTACTACATGCCTGAGCGCAATGGCACCGAACTGATTGCAGCGCTGCATGAGCATGTGCAAACCCGGCATATTCTTTCAGCCATCATCACCGGCACGTACTCGGATGAGGTCATTGTCGAATCGCTAGCGTCCGGTGCGATTGAGTGCCTGTTCAAGAGTGAAGCCAAGGACTTGTTCATCGCACGCCTCGCGTCGATGGCGCGCACCCTGCAGGATCGCAAAGCAATCGATACCGAACGCCGCCGACTGGAGGGCATCCTCGCCGCGGTCGGCGACGGTGTATATGGTGTCCAAGCCGACGGCACGATCCAGTTCGTAAATCCAGCTGCACTGCGCATCCTCGGCTATCAAGATTCCATCCAGCTCATTGATCGACCTGCCGGCGAACTGATCCATCCCGGCCCAAGTGGTGAATGGGATCCCGAACATCCCGGGCAACTCGGGCGGGCCTACCGCGACGGCGAAGCGCTGCCAGAGTGGCAATCCGTATTCTGGACCGCCTCGCGCCTACCGATTCCGGTCGAGGGTACGGTCTATCCACTGCACGTGGATGGCACGCGTCACGGTTCAGTGGTCGCCTTCCGGGACGTTTCGACACAACGGAAACTGGAAGAACAACTCCGTTGGCAAGCCGAGCACGATAGCTTGACCGAGTTGCACAACCGCGCGTGGTTTGAGCGTGAATTGGATCTCGAACTGCAACGCCTGCGCCAGCGCAACGAACATGGTGCCTTGCTATTTATCGATCTAGATCGCTTCAAATACATCAACGACACCGCCGGCCACAGTGCCGGGGACGCGCTGTTGATCGAAGTCAGCCGACGCATCAGCGCGCAACTGCGCCCCGGCGACCAGATCGCGCGTATGGGCGGTGATGAGTACGCAATTTTGCTGCGCAATGTCCCGGCCGATGGCGTGGCGATATTGGCCGAGGGCATTCGCACCGCCGTCAGTAGCGCGCCGTTTCGCCATGCCGGCAAGTCCTACCGCATCACGCTATCAATCGGCGCCACACTGCTCAACGGCGAGATGGCCTCACCCGAAGCGGCGATGGCGCAGGCCGACATGGCGTGCTACCAATCCAAAAAAGCAGGTCGTGCACGGGTTCACGTCTACGATTCTGAGCAAGATGCTCTGGCCACGATGAGTGAAGAGTTGGGCTGGTCCAGCCGATTGCAAGACGCTTTGGTACAGGACCGCTTCGAACTGCTGTTCCAACCCATCGTGCCCTTGAACGGCATTGAGAACGAAACCGGCGAGCAACTGGCGTCCGAGTTGTGGCAACGCCAATTCATGCGCAACCCGCAAGAACCGATGATCTTCGAAGCGTTGCTGCGTATGCGTGGCGATGAGGGCGAATTGATCCTGCCACGCTTGTTCCTGCCCGCCGCCGAGCGCTTTGGTCTTATGGCCTATATCGATCGGTGGGTGATCGAGCGCTCGATCCGAACCCTGCAGGAATCCCGCGATTCACACCGCCAGATCTCCCTCTCGGTCAATTTGTCGGCTGAAAGTCTCGGTGATGATTCATTGGCTGATTTCGTCACCGATTGTCTGGTGCGCTACAACGTCGATCCGGGTGCGTTGATCTTCGAGGTCACCGAATCAGGCACGCTAGACGATATCGTCGGTGTCCGGGCCTTACTCAAGCGCCTGCGCCTGCTCGGCTGTTTCATTGCGATCGATGACTTCGGCACCGGCTTTTCGACCTTTGCCTACCTGCGTCAACTCGATGCGGATTATCTGAAAATCGACGGCAGTATCGTGCAGGGTTTGCCCGACGATAGCCTCGACCGCACCGTTATCGCCGCTTTGGCCAGCATCGCCGAGGTCACCGGTAAGCGCACCGTGGCCGAATGGGTTGAGAACATCGAAACGCTGAAGGTATTGCACGAGTGCGGCGTTGATTTTGCCCAAGGATTTGCCATCGGTCACCCGCGCCTTCAACTGCTGCCGCGTACACCCGGCAAGGCCAAAGACAAGCCCGCGGTGAGCACGGATGCAACGGCGTCGATCATCGACATAGCCGCCAACCGCGATTCGGCCGCGAACCAGCGCTGATGGCTGAATTTCTTTGGTACGACTTGGAAACCTTTGGGCGTGATGCGCGTCGCAGCCGCATCGCGCAATTTGCTGCCATCCGCACTAACGAACAGCTCGAACCCATCGGCCAGCCTTTGAACTGGTTTTGTCAGCCGAGCGACGATCTTCTGCCCTCGCCTACCGCCTGCCTGATCACCGGCATCACGCCACAGCACGCCTTGGCCGAAGGCGTTCCGGAGGCGGAGTTCTCGGCTCGCATCCACGATGAAATGAGTCGGCCCGGCACCTGCGTTGCTGGCTACAACAGTCTGCGCTTTGACGATGAATTCGTTCGCAACCTGTTCTATCGCAATTTCTTCGATCCCTACGAACGCGAATACCGGAATCAGAACACGCGCTGGGATCTGATCGACCCCATTCGCATGGCCTGTGCACTGCGCCCGGATGGGATCGAGTGGCCACGACGAGAAGACGGCGCACCCAGTTTCAAGCTCGAGCACCTGGCCGCCGCCAATCAACTAAGCCATGCCCGCGCACACGATGCGCTGTCCGATGTGGAAGCCACTATTGGACTAGCGCGTCTGCTGAAAAATACACAAACCAAGCTGTTCGACTACACCTTCGGCTTGCGCGATAAAAAGCGGGCGGCTGCTCTGCTCGACTATGTGAATATGACGCCGGTGCTGCATATTTCGAGTCGTTATCCAGCGGCAAAAGGCTGTGGCGCACTGGTGCTGCCGCTGTGCCCTCATCCCACGATCAACAATCAGGTCATCGTTTACGATTTGGCCGATGATCCAAGCGATCTGATCGAATTGCCCGCCGATGACATTCTCGATCGCCTTTACACGCCGAGCGCCGACCTGCCCGACGGTGTGAAACGGGTCGGGCTCAAACAGGTTCACCTTAACCGCGTCCCGATTCTGGTCGAACTGGATGCGCTCGAGAAGCTTGGTAAGGAGGCCGTCTTCGGCATCGACTTGGCACAGCAACTCAACCATGCCGAACGCCTACGCCAATCCGCTGGTCTGGTCGACAAGATTCGTGAGATCTATGCTCGACCGCGCACCGATGACGGCCCCGTCGACCCCGAACTCGCCATCTATCAGGGCTTCGCTGACGCGCGCGACAAACGCTTGTTCGGCAACGTACGCAGCCAAGCCACACCGCCGGATGGTGTGTTTGGTTTTCACGACCCCCGCTACGAAGAGCTCGCGTTCCGCTATCGCGCCCGCAACGCCCCGCAAACGCTATCCAGCACCGAACACGCGCGCTGGCAGCACTATCGTGCCGCACGATTGGCCGACGGCACCGAGCTGTCCGAGTACGATTTCCCCAGTTACTACGCCGAAATCAAAGGTTTACGAGCCGATGCGACAACCAGCTCGGAGGACCATCGGATTCTCGACGCCCTCGAAGACTGGGGCGGGCGCATCAAAGGCTCACTCTAGCCGCAAAATAGCGACGTGGTCGCCACATCGCAGTTCTCACGTTCCCCAGACATGACTATCGGCCGGGGCATGGTCGTGCCCGCTTGAGTAGGCTCGGATGTTTGAATTCCGATACGAAGCGGGGATTGGTGATGTTCAAGCGGTGTGCATGGGTGCTGTGCCTGATTGTTGCCGGAGCTGCCACCGCAGCCGAACCGGTGAACCTTGAGATGGTGACCCGCATCCAGCAGGAAGCCTTCTATCGCTCCAAAGTCATGGACACCATGGAGCAACTCACCGACGTCATCGGCCCGCGTCTGACGGGCTCGCCGGCAATGGCCTTGGCGCACGCTTGGACCGGCCAGCAACTACGCGATTGGGGCATGAGCAACGTGCATGACGAAGCCTATGACGATTTTGGCCGCGGTTGGGAGTTCAGCCGTGCCCACGTCGACGTGCTGGAGCCACGCGCCTTCCCGCTGCGCGCCCTGCCCTCAGCGTGGACGCCAGGCACCGATGGCCCAGTTGACGGCGAGGTGATGAGTGTCACCATCGAAAAGCCGGAAGACCTTGAGCAATACAAGGGCAAGCTGGCTGGGAAAATCTTGCTGCTGGATGTGGTGCGTCCCTATGTGCGCCCCACGGATCTGAACTCCAAGCGTCATGACAGCAGCAGTTTGGCCACGCTGCATGACTTCCAGATTCCGGGTGACACCGCCGAACGGGAAAAGTGGAAAGACGAGTACATGAAGTCGTTGGAACTTGGTAAAGCCTCGAACGAATTCTTCGTGAAAGAAGGCGTGGTGGCAACCCTGCGCATCAGCAGCCGCGATGACGGCATCCTGCGCGTGTACGGCGGTGGCTCACGCAAGGCGGACGAGTCGCCTGGCGTACCGAGCCTGGTCGTGGCAGCCGAGCACTACAACCAACTCGCACGCACCGTGAAGAAAGAGCGTCCGGTCAAACTTCGCATCAACCTCGACTCCCGCTTCACCAGCGACAAAGATCAGCCGGCCTACAACACCATCGCGGAGATTCCGGGCCAAGGGAAATGGGCCAATGAAATCGTGATGTTAGGTGCGCACATGGATTCTTGGCATACCGGCACTGGCGCTACCGACAACGCAGCCGGTGTGGCGGTAATGATGGAAGCGATGCGGATTCTTAAGGCTGTCGGGGCCACGCCTCGTCGCACCATTCGCGTGGCCCTGTGGAGCGGCGAAGAACAAGGCCTGCTCGGCTCACGCGACTACGTCAAAAAGCACTTTGCCAGTTATCCCGAACCGACCGATCCAGAACAAAAGAAGCTGCCTGAGTTCTTCCGCAAGTCCACCGGCGAACTGCAGACCACACACGACTATTCTAATTTTTCCGCCTATTTCAATCTCGACAATGGCTCAGGCCGAATCCGCGGTATCTACGCACAGGAAAACCATGCTGCAATGCCGATCTTCGAAGCCTGGCTCAAGCCTTTCAATGACCTCGGCGCCACCGACGTGCTGGTCGCCAACACCGGCAGCACCGATCATATTTCCTTTGATCGCGTCGGCTTGCCCGGCTTCCAGTTCATCCAAGACAGTCTCGACTACTTCAGCCACACCCATCACACCGAACTAGACACTCTCGATCACATCGAACCCAATGACCTGAAACAGGCCGCCGCCATCATCGCCAGTTTTGCCTATCACGCCGCCATGCGTGCGCAGAAGCTGCCGCGCAAGCCGGTGATGAAGGAGTGAGACGAGACGATCTAAAAACCGAGGGCCATGCCAACTCAGATTCCAGCGATCCTGCCCCGTCGCGTCTGGGTGCGCTGAAGTCTTAGCTGAGTTGGCTGCAAGCGCACGCCAAGCTCGATCCCGCATGCCTTAGCAATAGTGCATCAGGGTGCGACTTCATCTACTTTCTTCACCCGAATAACGCTGGAACCGACATCCCGATTGTTGAGGTTCTTCATCGCAGCTTTGGCTTCTCCGGGTTTTGGCATCTCTACAAAAGCGAAACCTTTGGACAGGCCGGTAGCCTTGTCCATCACCAAATCACAGGACTGCACCGTTCCGAATTCCACAAAGAGCAGTCTCAGCTCTTCCTCGGTCGTGCTGCGATCAAGGTTACGGATGATCAGTTTCATAGCGACTCAAGTCTTATCAGATAACAAAGGCGATCATGATAGGACGTAAGTGCTCGCCACACCGAAACAGCGCAGTGCCGAATCTGATGGAGTGATGCAAGACCTACGTCCTCGATGTCCGTTTCAGTGGATTGGGATCGATAGAATGTAGCGTGGCTTGCAGCGGTGCTCAAAGCCGTGCACGCAACGACGCACTGATGATTAGGCTCAGAATCTGAGATTATGCTTATGCTGCACCCCTACCTTGTAGCGGAACCGCTGTGATGCCATCGCCAATTGAAGACCTACGTCATGGCAGTCGCCTGATCATCGACGCTGTCCACGGCGTCACCGATACGGTGGAAAACATGCATCGCACCATCGGCAATATCGAGCCAATTGCCGGGCCGGTGACGCGCGGACGCACAGGCGGCATCACCGGATTGGTCTATCGCGGTATTCGCGGCGTGACCGCCACCGTCGGGATGGGTCTGGACGTGGCGCTCGGGCGGCTCAGCCCCCTGCTTCACAAAGAGACCACGTCAGCGCGGCGCGATGCCCTAGTCGCCGTTTTGAACGGTGTCCTCGGCGACTACCTGCTCGACACCGACAATGCGCTCGCCACCAACATGCAACTGCGACAGAGTGGGCAGATGCTGGCGCTTGATCGCGCGGCACTGGCCAGTCGATTCCCGCAAGCGGGAGGAAAGCTGCTGCTCATGGTGCACGGCCTTTGCATGAACGACCGTCAGTGGTTGCGCGAGGGGCACGATCACGGCGCCGCTTTAGCCGCTGAACTGGGCTACACCCCGCTCTATCTTGCCTACAACAGCGGTCGATCTATTTCTGACAACGGCCGCGACTTGTGCGACCAACTACAGCGACTGGTCGATGCATGGCCGGTGCCAATCAGCGAGTTGAGCATCTTGGCGCACAGCATGGGTGGACTGGTAGCACGCAGCGCCCTGCACCTCGCGCAGAACGGCGACTACTCCTGGCCAGAGGCTATCGGCTCACTGGTCTTCCTCGGTACGCCGCATCACGGTGCCTCCTTGGAACGCGCTGGCAACTGGGTGACATCGGTGGCTACGGGCAGCCCCTACAGCGCACCACTCGGGCGCATCGGCGCGTTGCGAAGCGCCGGCATCAAGGATTTGCGTCGTGGATCAATCAGCGAAAGTGATGATCCGCAGTCGGCTTCATTCGTGCCGCTGCCAGACGGTCTGCGCTTTTTCATGCTAGCTGGCAGTCGGCAAAAGCAGCCCGGCAAGTCCACCCGCACACCCTTTGGTGATGGTCTGGTGTCGGTACAAAGCGCACTCGGCCAGCATCGCGATCCAGATCTCTGCCTGCAGCTGCCCGAGTCACACCGCGCGGTCCACTACGACGTAAACCATATGCAACTACTGTCAAGCGCAACGGTGTATCAACAAGTGCGGGCGTGGCTGGACACCTGAAGCGTCATCCCGCCACGCGCGCCTCATCAACCCTCAAAGTCCAACTCAAACGTGCGTGCCATCCTGCATGTCACGCCCTGTTGCGAATACTCTGAATCAAGCTTGCCAGCGATGTGTTCTTCAGTCTCCACATTCCAGTGGAAATTGATCGTCGTCGGCATGCCATCTTGCTCAGCACCAAAGGCACCCTTCCAACTGCAGTCCGGCTGCACGCTCATCGTGACGTCAGCTTCCTCATCGGACATCCCTTTGGCAACAACCGCGTCACAGCGGGCATTGGGTTCAAGCGTGCCGACCGAGCGACTAGCCTCGAGCGGCATCGTCATCGACATCATGCCTGTGCAAATCATGCTGCCGGGATGATTGACGACGTTCCAGCGCCCTTGCTTCGGGCACTTACACGCACCTGCGAGCCGCAGTGAAAATGTGCAGGTAACGGTTTCGCCGTCTTCAATTTCAAACGTCGCGGTGCTGTTTCGTAGAGCACCGGAACTGCGCCGCACACTGCTGGCGTCATCACAGCTGACATCCGCCAGCGAGTACCCAGCATCGACTAGCTCTCGATCGATCTGAGTTATGCGCGACAGATGCTGGCCGCTACTAGCCTTTGCGCTGCTTGTCGCACGCCCATTTTCGTCAAGCTGCAACTCACCAGCAGGTGTTCCGGCAAATTGCACCGTGGCATCGGCGTAGGCGGGTATCGTGACAACGCGTATTACAGCCGTTCCACCCGATTGCGCGAGGGCAAAACCGCTTCCAAGCAACACGGAAACGGTAGCGAGAAAACGGATACAGGATGCTTTCCAGGTCATAAGTGCGCTCGCCATCAATTTTTGTTACGAGAAAAGTAGCACACACCCTCAAAATCAGTCTTGCTTCAAACCAATCCGGAGAATTTTGCCGTCCAGCTCTGAAAGCGCGTACAGATAACCATCTGGTCCCTGCCGAACATCACGCAGGCGTGTGGGTCGCTGGGTGAGCAGACGTTCCTCCGCCACGATAGTTTCACCATCCAGTTGCAGACGGATCAGGTCACGACTGGCAAGGCCGCCAAGAAAAAGGCTGCCATTCCACGCGGGGAATCGCTGCGCGGTGTAGAACGTCATGCCACTGAGCGCCGGCGAACGCTCGAAGTAGTACAGCGGCTGCTCGGTATCGGGCGCCGATGTGCCGGTGGCTTCGGGAATCGGCTGGCCGGAGTAGTTGATGCCATACGTCGCTAGAGGCCAGCCGTAATTCTTGCCGGCCTTGGGAATATTCACCTCATCGCCACCGCGTGGGCCGTGCTCGCTGGTCCAGAGCAAACCGGTTTCCGGATGCAGCGCCGCACCTTGCTGGTTGCGGTGTCCGTACGACCAGATTTCAGGGCGCGCGCCGTCTTGCCCGACAAAGGGGTTGTCCGACGGGATGCTGCCATCCGGAAACAGACGCACGACCTTGCCTTGCAGATGATCCAGTTTCTGCGAGGTCGGGCGCTGGTTGTTCTCGCCCAGCGCAAGAAACAGGTAGCCCTCGCGATCAAAGACAATGCGCGAACCAAAATGGTGCCCGGTGGAAAGCTTGGGTTCTTGGCGGAAAATCACTTCCCATTGTTCGATATGATCGTTTACTAGTTGGCCGCGCCCGAGAGCGGTGCCGGCTTGACCGTCCGCACCGGCCTCGGCGTAACTCAGATAAATCAGACCATCGTTGGCAAAGTCGGGAGACAAAGCCACATCGAGAAGGCCGCCCTGTGCTTCGGCAAAAACGGCGGGCACGCCTTTGATCGGCTCTGAGAGCTCGCCCTCAGCACTGACATAACGCAAGCGCCCTGCGCGCTCAGTGACCAGCATCCGGCCATCAGGCAAGAACGCTATCGCCCAAGGCACCTCCAGACCCTTCGCAAACTCCACGATCTCGATATCCGACGCCTGTGCAGGCGCGGGCGCACCATGCGCGGCGCGAACCCCGATGCTCTCGCTTTTTGCGGCGGACGCGGTTGCGACGTGAGTGTCGTTCGACGTCGACTCTGACGGGTTAGCCACACCGCCCTGACACGCACCCAGCAACACAACCAGTACGGGCAGGAAAACACTGGACACACTGCGTATATTCATCATGGAAAACTCGTTTCAGGCAAAAACAGAGATTCATGGTGCCAGTATCCGCCGCGCGATGCCGAGATACAGCGCGGGCAGTTTCTCAAGATCATCAAGTGGCACGTACTCGTCGATTTTGTGGATGCTGGCATTAACCGGGCCAACTTCCACCACATGTGCTCCAAGTGGCGCAATAAAGCGCCCATCCGACGTTCCACCCGCCGTGTTCTCTTCCGGCACCAGACCGGTTATTTCCAAGACGGCCGCACGGACGTGCTCGCGCAAAGGGCCATCCGCGGTGAAGAACGGCTCGCCGGAGCGGTGCCAATCCACGCTGAAATCCAGTTCGGCCTTACGCAGGGTATTTTCCACTTCATCAATCAGCGTGTCGGCGCTCCAAACCGGCGAGTAGCGGAAATTGAACTGCAGCTGCAGCGCGCCAGGGATCACGTTGCTGGCACTGGTTCCTGCCTTGATATTGGCAATCTGAAAGCTGGTCGGCGGAAAATCGGCATCGCCGTCATCCCAACGTCGTGCGGCCAGTTGCGTCAGCACTGGCAAGGCACGATGCACTGGGTTATCGGCCAGATGCGGATAGGCCACATGGCCTTGCACGCCTTGCACCGTCAAGGTGCCGGTCAGCGAACCGCGCCGACCGATGCGCTGGGTATCCCCGAGCTGCTTGTGCGCCGAGGGTTCGCCAACGATGCAGAACTCAATATGCTGGCCAGTGTCGCGAAAGTGTTTAGCCACGGCGCGTACACCATCGATGGCATCGCCTTCTTCATCCGAGGTCAGCAGCAGCGCCACGGTGCCGACGTGCTGCGGATGCTGAGCGACCAAGGCTTCCAAGGCCAGCACCATGGCCGCGACCGAGCCTTTCATATCCGCGGTGCCACGCCCGTACAAACGACCATCGCGTATCTGCGGATCGAACGGCGCACTCGTCCACTGCTCGCGTGGCCCGGTCGGCACCACATCGGTGTGGCCAAGAAAGCACAGCACCGGCGACCCCTGACCATGCGTGGCCCAGAGGTTTTTGACGTCACCAAAGGGCAGATTTTGGATGTTGAAACCTGCCTGGTTGAGCCGTTGTGCGATCAGCTCCTGACAACCGGCATCTTCCGGCGTCACAGACGCACGGCGCACTAACTCACAGGTCAACTCAAGAACATCAGACATCGCCGCCTCAGACATCGAAACGCTTTTTGTAGGTCGCATCCTTGAAGCCCACCGAGACCACCCCATCGGGCGTCAACGTGACAGGACGTTTGATCAGTTGCGGATATTCCTTAAGCAATAACTGCCACTCTGGATCTGATCCGGGGGATTTTCGGTTCGGCAAGAGATTTCGCCAGGTGGTCGAGGCGCGATTGATCAACGCGTCCCAGCCGCCGAGCTGATCGGCCCAAGCTTTCAGTGTGGCCGGCTCAATGCGCTGCTCACGATAATCGATGAACTCATGTTCGATCTTAAATCGATTCAACCAGTTACGCGCCTTGCGACAGGTATCGCAATTACCGAGACCATAGAGCCGAACGCTCATGTGTCGCTCCGCAGCAGCTCGTTGATCGACGTCTTCGAGCGGGTTTGGCCATCGACTTTCTTAACGATCACCGCGCAATACAGCGAGTGACTGCCGTCCGCAGCGGGCAAAGACCCAGCCACCACCACACTGCCCGCAGGCACACGTCCGTACGTCACCTCGCCGGTGGCCCGGTCATATATTTTCGTGGATTGACCGAGGAAAACACCCATGCCGATCACACTGCCTCGCTCGACGATGACGCCCTCAACCACTTCCGAACGAGCGCCAATAAAGCAGTCGTCTTCGATAATCGTGGGCGCCGCTTGCAGCGGCTCCAACACTCCGCCGATACCCACGCCGCCGGAAAGATGACAGCGCGCACCAATTTGCGCACAGGAACCGACCGTCGCCCAGGTATCGACCATCGTGCCCGCACCGACGTAGGCACCGATGTTGATAAAACTCGGCATCAGCACCGCGTCCCGGCCGAGATGAGCACCACGGCGCACCACGGCACCTGGCACTACACGCACACCGAGCTCACGAAAGTTCGTGTCGTCAAACTTGGAAAAGCGCAGCGGCACCTTGTCATAGAACGGTGATGGTGCGGCCTCGATCATCTCACTGTCATTAACGCGAAACGACAGCAGCACGGCCTTTTTCAGCCATTCATTGACCTGCCAACCGCCATCAACGGGCTCGGCAATGCGCAACTCACCACGCTCGATAGCAGCCAACACCTTGTTTACCTGTGGACGCACCGTCGTATCGATCTCGGCGTGATCCAGATCCGCACGGCGCTCCCAAACATCCTCGATCAGATCGCGCCAGCGCGCCAAGTCCAGCTCATCATGTGACATCGACAATCCTCCTTGAAAGCGTGAAGCCTAGCCGCAAGCGCATGCAATAGGGAGTAGCCCCGTGCAGGAATGTTGCGCCGAAGATAGGAACCGGACCAGATCAACTGACAGAATGAGCGCGCAGACCTGCCCGTCACACTATGGCCCCGCGCCCATGTCCTCATCGATCCAGCCCGAACCCTTCTGGAACCGTCTCAACGCCATCGCACTGTATCCGTTTAAGGATGGTGCGCTGGTTAGCCTGATCGTCCTGAGCGTAGTCTCACTATTGAGCTTCTTCCCGGGGCCGGGTGGCATCATTTTCACCGTCGTGGTCTGGTTTGCTGCGTATCGCTACGCCTTCGAGATTCTGGTGCATACGGCAAACGGCCAGATGCTCCCGCCAGAGCTGACCACCCATACCGACAACGGTGTTGTGTGGCGTTTCTTCGGGCTGTGGCTGCTTTATTGGGCCGCAGTCCAGATCGTCGGGTTCCTCGCAGGACCTGTCGGTGGCAGCTTGGCGATGCTGTTGCTCACCGCAATGATGCCCGGCGCCATCATGTCACTGGCCATCGATGGCAACCTGCCCCATGCCATCAATCCAACGACGGTGCTGGAGATGATCCGCCGCATAGGCGCGCCCTACTTCGCCGCATTTGCGCTGCTGTTCGTAATTCAAGTCAGCGCCGAAAACGCAGGCGCACTATTGGCTCGCTTCATGCCCACATTCGTGGCCGAGTTGCTGGTCATGGCGACCACGCTTTGGGGCTTATTCGCCACGTTTCACCTGATGGGCTACCTCGTCCTCCAATACCACGAGGTTCTCGGATTCGTGCCGGAGTATTTCGGGCGAGCCAAGCCCAAACTACGCACTCGCGACAGCGATTTGATGGAGGCGGTGCAGGAACACATCAGCGAGGGCCATGTCGAGATGGCTCGGTCCCTGCTGGAAGAGGAAATGCGCGAGCGCGCCGTGACCATCGAGGCGCATGAACTGTATCGCAAGCTTTTGAAGAATCAGGGCGACAAGGCGGCATTGCTGGAACATGCCGTGCCTTATCTAAATGTGTTGCTGCTTGAGAAACAGGATCGGCGTGCGCTCGGCCTATTGCGCGACACACTCGATGCCGATCCCAACTTTACCCCCCATCAAACCGAAGACGGCGACCGCTTGGCACAACGCGCCCGCGATCTCGGGCAATCAAGACTGGCGTGCGACCTATGGCTGGCCATGCTTAAACGCTGGCCGCGCGATCCGGCGCGGGTGAACTGGGCAATCTCAAGCGCAGAATTGCTCGCTCAACGCGATCTGGTGCCGCTGGCGCGTGAGGTCCTCGAACGAAGTGCCCGCGGATTAGAGGATGAAGAGCAAAAGGCACGCATCGCCGAAGCCTTGGAGCAACTGGCGATACCCTGACCGCTGTCGCGCCGCAGCATCTGCTGTTGTGCGACAGCGCAAGCGACCTGACGCCAGCGCACGTTTACGCAAGGCGCCAGATACTGCTCCACCCTGCTTCACGCCACCTTACGCACCGGCTCCTTACCCTGCGACTTCATGTGATTTTTCTGGAAGGACTCGAGCGAGTCGTTCATGATTTCCATCCACGGCTTGCTCAGTGGCGGCGCCTTGGTTCCAGTCACTGTCGAGCGATAGCAATGGTTGCGGTAACCCATGATGTCGTCCTTCTTGTGCTGCAGCCACTGCTTGAACAACTCGGCCTGCGCCTCGACGTTGAAACGCGGATAGTCGGTCGGCTCTATCAGGTCCTTGATGTAGGCACCTTGGAAGTCAATGTCGTCATTAGGGGTCTGCAGCTTGGCTTCCCGTTCGCGCCATCGGATTATGTCGGCGTCGATCACCGCCTGATCCGGCAGTGCGATGCCGCCCAGAATCACATCGCGCACATACCAAGCCTGCGCATCGAACATGTTGAAGGTGAAGTACTGATCCTGCATACCCAGGTACATCAGATCTGGGTTATCGCGGAAGAAGATGCCCTTGTAGAGGTCATCTGGATACATGCGGTTATTAGTCTTCAAACGCAATTCGTCAGGCAGAAACGGGAAATGATGCTGATACCCTGTGCACAGCACGATGGCATCGATCTCCTCGCTGCTACCGTCCTTGAAGTGCGCGATGTTGCCATCGACATGGGTAAGCAATGGGCGCTCGTGGAAGCCTTCCGGCCAATCGTGGCCCATCGGCGCGCTGCGATAACTGAAGGTGATTGATTTTGCGCCGTACTTAAAGCACTGCGTGCCAATGTCTTCAGCCGAATAGCTGCTGCCCACAAGTAACAAGCGCTTGCCTTCGAACTCAAGCGCGTCGCGGAAATCATGCGCGTGTAAGACGCGTCCTTGAAAGCTTTCGACACCCTCGAAATAAGGCACATTCGGTGTTGAAAAATGGCCAGTGGCGACAATTACTTGGTCGAACTCCTCGTTGTTCAACTCATCGTTTTCATGATCCATCACCGTGACAGTGAACTTGCGCGTCTCGTCGTTGAACTCCACCCAACGCACCGCCGTGTTGAAGCGGATGTACTTGCGCACATCACTCTTCTCCACGCGACCCATGATGTAGTCCTGCAGCACCTCACGAGGAGGGTAGGACGGGATCTGCTGACCGAAGTGCTCTTCGAAAGAATAGTCGGCGAACTCCAAGCACTCCTTTGGACCGTTGGACCACAGATAGCGATACATGCTGCCGTGTACCGGCTCACCGTACTTGTCCAAGCCAGTACGCCACGTGTAATTCCACATACCACCCCAATCGCTTTGCTTCTCATAACAGACGATGTGGGGAATATTCTTCGCGCCAGCGCGACGTGCGGATTCAAATGCTCGCAGTTGCGCCAGGCCGCTTGGTCCGGCACCGAGGATGGCTATCTTCTTGCTCATTGCTTCACCTTATATTGCTGTCGATTGTTGGCTTAAGGACTGTCGTTGGATGACGCTTTCGCATCTGCAGACCCGAGCCGGATGGCCGACAACGCGAGATACAAAGTCATCGCATTGCTGGAAATCACGCGAAAACCATGTTCGCGATAGAACCGCCCTGCACGGGCGTTGAGCACATCGGCAACCAGTGCGCGAATGTGGAGATCCGGGCGCATTTCAAGACAACGCTGAACCGCAGCCGCCAATAGCAACTGACCATGACCACACCCTTGATGCTGGGTGGCAACAGCTAGTTTCGTCATGCGAACTGCGGCGACCGGCGCAGCATCCACAAGGCGCACTGTCGCAGGCGCCAAGGTGTAAAAGCCGATGATCGAGTTGGGCGTGTCGCGCGCAAGATCCAGCAACACATGGGTTGTGGATAAGCCGTCGTGTGAATGTTGCGCCGCACGCTGCTGGAGATACGCATCAATGCGCGGTTCGCCGCACGTGAATGCCGCACTGTCGTGCTGATTTGGCTGCAGACGCTGCAGTTGCAGTCCAGTCAAGACTGGTCAGCCAACCGGCTAAGCGCCTTGGTCAGCTTTTCATTGGTTTCGAGTGGGCGATTGAGCGCTCGGAGGAAGGCCTGGGATTCAGCTGGTGAAAGCATCACGGCTTCGGCGGCGAGCACATCACGCGCCTCCCGCAAGGCAGCCGCACGAACAAAGGCTGACAATCGCATCCCGCGCAAGCTCGCAGCCTGCTCCAACAGCATCTTGTCCTGCGGGCTTAAACGAAGGTCTAGACGCGCATCGGCGTTGCTGGAGCGGAGTAAAACGTCACTCGAATCTGAAGTCATGTACGGTACATTACCGTACAACTGTGTAAATCTCAAACCGCAATCGACTTAAAAACTAAGCATTTCCATGATAATCATGCAGATGCGGAGCCATTCACACATGACGACATGTCAATCAAGCAGTGATTTTGGCCTTTATCATCGAACTTACAACGCCTAAAAAGACGCAAGCGGCCAGCCACACAAGAAGGATGCCACCAAAGCCGACAATCAGAATGATCGGCGAAAACATAGTGACGAGCCACGAACTGAGCCCCAAGAGTGAGTCGGCAAACGGTTCCAAAAAACTACCAGCCGGGCAACTACCCGCTGTGTCAAACCCCGGTAGCGTACAGCCGCCCCACCTGAGAAGGGCATTTGCAGGAATACGAGATAAAAATGGGGTGCCAAACGCAACACAAAATGTCACCAGTCCCGCTGTATAAATCCAAAACAATGAGCCATAGATACGACGGACCTCCAGCAGTTTCCGATTTCGCTCATACCGATCTGTATCTGCCCATTCTATATAATTCCAATGCTTCCTGTATATGGTGAAGATGACTACATTGAATATTACAAATGCAATAACGATAGCAACGATCATCGTATACGCATTAAAGTCCGGAGCAGACCCGAGTGCATCAAGCATATATTGCGAGAAGCGCGTCTGAGCATGTACCAAAGGACCTGCGATGACCAAAGCAGCCGCTATGGCAAGCAAGAAATAGGCCGCCTTCCGGTTACGCTCAATGTTGGCACCCGCGGCAATCACCGCCACGCCAGCACATATGAGCAAGCCGTTCCAGAAGTAATAGGATTTAGACCAGAAGGACGTGTCGACAGGATCACCCGCCACCATGCGTTCCGCTGCAATGAGCTGCACGATCGCCGGCGTGTTAATCCACTGGTACATACCAAACAGAACAATCGCTATACCAGCTACCAGCATTGCAATACGAAGGATTCGATGGAACATGACATCACTCATAAACATTCGACCTCGGTAGCGCGCAAATTATATTCGGGCATCTCATCGTAGGAAGCACTCAGGTACACCGTTATCTTTTGTGTTCAATCATCGGTCGTCGGCGCCTTATCACGCGCCCAGAACTCTACGAAGATCGCCATTAATGTCCAGACCACGAGCGTTGGTCGGAGCTTGTCCGGAACCAACACATGCCCCTGAGACATGCTATTAATCAATTCTGGGAGTACGACTGCCACTCCAAGCGCCCAGATCGAGTAAACCACGCGATTTCGACTAGACGATATGTAGAGGATCGAAACAACAGCTGAGGCTACCCCCGCCAAGACGATACCGAACTCCAGTGAGCTGAGATCCTCGGTGCCAGCAAGAGCTACGCCGATAACCGCTCCAAAGAATACATTGAGGCCACTTAAATTCGCCTGATACTCGTCTGTCGTCATCCGACCGAGACCAACCTTTCCCAGTAAGCTCATGACTTTCATGCTGATGATGCGCCCTTTGTATTTGTATACATAAAATGCCACTGAAATCTCGCTCACGTTTCCGGCGCTGCTGCTGGTCATGAAGGACCCACAAAACCACTTAGCGGCTCAAAGTGAGTTATGAGTACCCTCTGACCTCGTACTCAACTGCTGCAGCCAGAAGCGTGCTTTGACGGCTTCTGGCGCGGCAGGGAAACGTTGTTTAACCTCTTCTAGGGCACGCCAAAACCCGGCTTCATCTCCGTGCTCACGCAGGGACAAGGCGAGTTCAAACCAGTGCTGGGCCCGACCACCATCGTCGGATATCCGCTCGAGCAGAGATTGGACTGATGCGTGGCAAGCAAGCGCCATCCAGCGGCGTCGCAAATTTTCACGCCAGTCTCCCTCAGGCAAGGGGCGGTCAGGTGGAAAGGCTTCTTCCAGCACAGCCAGCTGTGCTGCAACCTCATCGATATTTGCCGCGTCGATCTGCAGCACTCGCAATGCATGACGTTGTGCATCTCGACGCACGCCGCTCAGCACGGCCGCGCGATGCTGAAGAAGTGCGATGTCTAGACGCTCTGGGTAATCAAGCTCAAGCACTGTGAGGCGAGTGCCGGCATCGGCTATCTGCATCTGACCCAACAGACTACGAATTTCGGACAGCTCCTGCTCAAGATCTTCTTTGGAATCTTCATCGTCCAGAAACTCATTGCGCAACTTTCCTGTCGCCAAGAGCGCCCAGCCAACCAGCGCACCGGTAAGCAATCCGCCTAAATGCGCCTCGAACCCGACACCCGCATCGGCATTGAATATCAGGTTGGACGCTTCCCAGCCAATCCATATCGGCAACAGCCAGATCGCTGGTTTTCTGATGTAACCAAAGGCCACGAAAAGCCACCAGAAAAACCGTACCGGCCGGCGGCCCCAGATGACGCAAAAGGCACCCATCAGCGCCGCAATGCCACCGGAGGCACCGAGCCCGCCGCCAACTTCACCCCAATGCCAAACCAGAGAAAATGAGGCTGAACCGAGAATGCCGATCAGATAGAGCAGTCCAAAACGCCACTCGCCCAGCGGACCTTCCACCAGCAATCCGAGTGCGACCAAAAACAGCATGTTGCCGAGCAGATGCATACCGCCGCCGTGCAGGAATGCATGTGTGATCATGCGCACCGGATCGACTTCGCTTTGGCGCAACAGGTAGCTGTAGGTGACGACGCTTCCGAGACGCGTATCGAAGTCCTGTTGCAGTCGCGCCAGCGCGCTCAAGTCCTCATCGAAAGACTCCCGCGAGACTTCGCGCGCGTCGACGCGTAGGACCGCCTCCAAGCGCGCATCCATCATACGCTGTCGCAACAGCCTGTCGCTGCGAATCTCCTCCGGCCATTCGCGTGCATCCGTAACAGCCTCCGCCTCACGCTCGTGCTCGAGGTAGCGCAGGTAGTGGGGCCACTCCTGCTCAGCCAGCCCCGCACTTGCATACCAGCTGCGCAAATCAGCCAAACGACGCCCGTCACCTTGCTGGGCGAGCGTGAATACCATGACGTTGACGATCACCAGAAAGATCGTCAGAAACGGAAAGGTGGCGCGATTAAGCGCGCGATGCAGTGGCAGGATCAGCATCTACACACCGTGATAAACCCCACCTTTAGCGAATCAGTAATGTTCGCCATGCACACTTGCAGACGCTCGCCAATGCATATCGCCGGCACGATGAGTGCGCTTACGTGGCGTTGTGATGGTGCTGCATGGTATCCAGCGCGAGCAGCGAATGTGCATAGGCACCGCCTGCACGCATTTCGGCCGCCACCCAAATCGCCTCCATGATCTCTTCTTCGGTCGCACCTTTTTTGAGTGCTTCGTCGGTGTGACCCTTGATGCAATACGGACACTGGGTGACGTGCGCTACAGCCACCGCGATCAGCTGCTTGGTGACTTTGGGAAGCGCGCCATCGGCAAATACCGCTGAGCTAAAGGCCCGGAACGCTTCCATCTGCTTGGGTGCCAGTTCGCGGCGCTTGCGAATCAGGTCGGCGTCGAGTTGCGGAAACAAGGTGCTGTCCATGTTTTGCTCCAGTTACGATGCCACTTGGCATCAAAATCGGTCGCTCTCACAAGCCCAGGTTGTTGCGCTCCAACACCCGTTCGGCGCGATAACTCGAACGCACCAGCGCGCCGGACACGGCTTCGAGAAAGCCTTTGCTCAATGCCATTTCGCGATACGCATGAAATTCCTCCGGCGTGACGAAGCGCTGCACCGGCAAGTGGTGCTTGCTCGGGCGCATGTACTGACCCATGGTCACGATGTCGACACGGGCGGCGCGCATGTCTTCCAAGGTCTGCTCAATTTCCTCATCAGTTTCACCCAGACCCAACATCAGACTGCTCTTGGTCAAGGTTTTTGGGGCGTATTGTTTGGCAAATGCGAGCACGCCCAGAGTTTGCTCATAACCAGCGCGTGGATCGCGCACCTCGTGGGTGAGGCGCCTGACCGTTTCAAGATTCTGCGCATAGGTGGCAAGACCAGCATCGAGCACCTTGGCTATGGCGTCGTGATCGCCGCAGAAATCGGGGGTCAGCGCCTCTACTGCGGTGTCTGCGCAGCGCTGATGGATGGCGCTGATGCACGCCGCATAATGTGCCGCGCCGCCATCCGGCAGATCATCACGATCAACCGAAGTTAGCACCACATATTTGAGACCCATCAGTGCGACGGCGTCAGCAACCTTGATGGGCTCGAGCGGATCGAGCCAGCCTTGCGGATTGCCAGTCGAAACCGAACAGAACTTGCAGGCACGGGTGCAAACTGAGCCCATCAGCATCAAGGTTGCGGTGCCGCTACTCCAGCACTCTGCAATGTTCGGGCACTTGGATTCAGCGCACACGGTATTGAGCTTATGCGTGCGAACAATGCTGTTGATCGACTCATAACGCCCGCCGCTGGGCAAGCGCACGCGCAGCCACGGCGGCTTGCGGTCGACGTCCGGTGCTGAACTGTTGGTGTTGGGTTTGATACCACCTTTGATCGCGCGGGTGCCCTGCGGGCTGGTGAACTTGGTGCCATCGGGAACAGAGGAATCGCGGGACATTTCAGCTCTAAAAAACGTGGTGGGGCTCACATTGTCCTACAAGTGAGACGACTCTTGCTGCCGCACGTCAAGCAAACTGCAGATCGCAAGCATGAGCATTGCGCATGAGATGAAGAATGTGGCGATCATGCTCAAAGCAGCGTCCGCCATAATGCGGTACCCGTATCACAACTGGATTTTCTAATTCATGAGCGCTTCCACGCATCAGGCACATGGCTTGTCGGGCGAGCACACGCCGCCAGACTGGCCACCCTTGAGCGTCGATGAAGTCGCGAAGGTTCTGGTGAGCCGGCCTGACATCGGAATCCTGCAAGAAATCACCTGGCGAAGCCCGCGTCCAATGTCCGCAGCTGCACTAGTGGAAACCTCGCGCGGCAGCTTCTTCATCAAACGTCATCACCAGCGCGTACGCACTGCCAGCACATTGGCCGAAGAGCATCGTTTTCTTACGCACTTGCAGCGTCGTGACCTGCCGGTGCCTGCCGTGATTGCAGACCACGAGGGACTTACGGCGACCGCAATCGGCGACTGGGTCTACGAAGTTTTGGAGCACGTCCCAGGCATCGATTTGTATCGCGACACGCTTTCCTGGCAGCCACTGCAACAGCCATCCCACGCCCATGCCGCTGGCCGGATGCTGGCCACGCTGCATGAAGCCGCTAGCGACTACCACGCGCAGCAACGTCAAACTCATATTTTGGTGGCACGCAGCGAACTAATCTGCGCTGTGGATCCGGTGGCTACTCTGCAAGCCCAACTGCCGCACCGCCCTGCACTGGCCGATTACCTGAAACATCGCGACTGGGCCGATGAACTCAGCGCGGCGATGCATCCTTGGCACGCGCGTGCGCAATCACGATTAGCTAGCTTGCCGCCACTTTGGACTCATGGCGACTGGCACGCCTCCAACCTGTCCTGGGCGATCGACGATGGTCACGTAGAAGTTCGCGCCGTGTTCGACTTCGGTCTGTCCGCGCTCAACTTCGCTTTGTTTGATCTGGCCACCGCCATTGAACGTAACGCGATTGCTTGGCTGGAATTGGATGAGAACGCCGCCAAGCCAGAAATCGCACGTGCCTTGATCGCCGGCTACCGCGAGCAGCTCCCGCTATCCACCGCTGACATTCAATTACTGGCTGAACTTTTACCCTTGGTTCATGTGGACTTTGCTTTGTCGGAAGTCGGCTACTACCACGCTATCACTCGCTCTAAAGCCAATGCAGACCTCGCTTACGACGGGTTTTTACTAGGCCACGCAGCGTGGTTTCGCAGCAAGGCCGGCGAGATGCTGCTCGATACCATCCGTGCCTGCACCTGAATTCTTTTCCGGCCCATGATCTAATGCGCGCTCTTGAAGCGGGGGTGCCCAGACATTTTGGGCTGAGAGAAACCCTTAGAACCTGATCCGGTTTGCACCGGCGTAGGGAGCTTGGATCCGAGTGGGCGTCATTGCCGCTGGATCACCGTCGCTTCGTCCACAGCCTGACGATGGTGACGATAGTGACAAACAAAACCCTCCTCTGCCCTGCTCTACGCCTGCTCTGCGCGTGCATCGCGTTGAGCCTTGCATCGCCAGTGTGGGCGGACGACCACGTCGCATCCGACCCGGCCACCCGCTTGGATTCAATCGAAGTCGAGGCCGCACGCACGCGTGGCTACCATGCCGACAACAGTCAACTCGATACCTTCGGCAGCTTTGGTCAGGCCCCGGTTCAAGACACGCCTGCCGCGATCAGCGTGATTACGCGTGATCAATTGGACGATCGCCAACCGCGCACGCTCAGCGAAGTCGCTCGTAGTGATGCCGCCTTGGGCGACAACTACGCGCCGGTGGGCTATTACGAAAATCTGATGATCCGCGGTTTTGCGCTCGATCTCGCCACCGGCTATCGCTACAACCGTTTGAGCATGACCGGCGAGCAGCCAGAGGCACTCGAAGACAAGGAGCGGGTTGAAATCCTCAAGGGGCTGGGTGGACTAGAAGCGGGCATCGTGTCGCCGGGCGGCTTAATCAATTACGTCAGCAAGCGTCCTGCAAACGTCAGCCGCGCCACGCTCGGCACGGATTCACACGGCTCGCGCTATCTGGCGGTTGATCTGGGAAAGTGGCTGACTCCCACATTCGGGCTGCGCATCAACGCCGCGCACGAAGACATGCACTCCTATGTTGAACACGCTGACGGTCACCGTAATTTTCTGTCGCTGGCAGCCGATTGGAAAATTACGTCAGATACGAGCTTGCAGGTCGACAGCAACTACCACGCTAGCTCACAACGCTCGGCCTCTGGTTATCAGTTGCTCGGTGGACAACTCCTTCCTGAGGCCGCGCAGCGCACGCGCATGCTCGGCTATCAACCGTGGCAAGAGCCGGTAGAGATCGACGCCAACAACACCACGGTACAACTGGACACGCGTCTGTCTGACAGCTGGAGCGCGCGTGTCGGTTTCGGTCACAGTCGCGCCATCATCGATGACAACGTGGCCTACGCTTACGGCTGCTTTTACGCGCCTGAATGCGCCAGTGGCGATGCGCCGGGCTGGTTCTTCGCACCCAATGGTGATTACGACATTTACGACTACCGCAGCCCAGACGATACCCGCACCAATGACGAACTACGCGTCAGCATCAACGGTATATTCGAGACCGGCATGGTGAATCATGAGCTCAGCTTTGGAACCGGTATTTTCCGGCGTGGAATTGAGCGTAGCCCCTACGTCTACGACTACGTTGGAACCGGAAACATCTACGATGAAGTGCCGCAGATATTTGCTCCTTCGCCGAATCAGCCGGGTACGCCGGTGCGCCGCTTCGATAGCTGGCAGAACGCCGTATTCGCGTTGGATCGCATGCATTTTGGCGACCATTGGCAAGGTTTACTCGGCGCGCGCCAGGTGCGCTTGCACGAGCGCGCCTGGAGTTCCTCCGGCAGGCTCAAACGCGAAACCCGGCTCACTCGCACGCTTCCGCAAGCTGCAATCCTTTGGCAAGCCGATCCACGCCTCACGACCTATGCGAGCTACAGCGAAAGTCTGTCGCTGGGTGATGAAGCGCCTTACTGGACCTCCAACGACGGTGACATCCTTGCACCGCGGCTGGCACGTCAGCAGGAAGTCGGCCTGAAGCTAAGCCCGCGTAGGGATCTGAATCTCGGTGCCGCGCTGTACCGAATCGCCCAGCCGTATCAGTTCGCCCGACCCGACGACAGCGCAGCCGGCTTCACCTTTGTTGAGCAAGGTGAGCAACGACATAAAGGTTTGGAACTCAACGCTTCGGGCGCGATCTCGGAAAGCCTGCGCCTCAGCGCGAGCCTGAATTTGATCAGCGCGCAAGCCAGCGCCACCGGCACGCCCGCCTATGAAGGTCATCAAGTGGTGAACGTGCCACGCCGACGCGCCGCGATTTATCTCGACTGGGCCTTGCCAACGCAACCCGACACCAGCTTGATGGCCGGTTGGCGTCATGCCGCTGCCAATCCAGCCACTGCAGATGGCGCGGTGGAGGTTCCGGGCTATGACGTGTTCGACTTCGGTCTGCGCCACATCAGCCGCTGGAGCGGCCATGAACTAACGTGGCGCCTGTCTGTAGACAATGTGTTCGATCACTTCTATTGGCGCGATACGGGTAGTTCCGGTGGTGACAACTTCTTGTTCCCCGGCGCACCGCGCTTGGCGCGGGTTTCGGTCACGTGGGACTTCAAGTGATGTCCATACCCTGGATCGAACTAGGCGCCGCTGTCCTCAGCGCGTGGGGCGTATTGCTCATGGCCCAACGCCGGCCATGGGCGTGGCCGGTCGGATTGATCTCGGTGCTGATCTACGCCTGGGTGTTCATCGACGTACGGCTCTATTCGGATGCACTGCTACAAGGCGTGTTCGCGCTCATCATCCTCTACGGCTGGTGGCGCTGGATGCAGAATCTGGGCGACGACGGCCGCGTTCAGATTGCGCCATTGTCGGCGCGTGTTGGCGCTTTTCATCTAACTCTTGGCATCATCGCCGCATTGGCACTGGGTGCGTTTATGCATCATCAAACCAATGCGGCTCTGCCTTGGTTGGATGCGTCGCTGGCCGCCTTCAGTATGGTCGCGCAATGGTGGCAAGCTCGCCGTCATGTGGCGGCCTGGTGGCTGTGGATTGCAGTCGATGTGGTCTACATCGGTATGTATGCGCACAAGGATCTGTGGATCACTGCAGTCCTATACATCGGCTTCGTAGTGTTGGCGGTGTTCGGTCTGCGTAATTGGCAGCGTGCGCAAACATGACCCGACATACTCATCTGACGCTAAGACTTGGGGCCAACCCCAATGTCGGGTTCCAACTTGATCACAAGCGTGACACGGACAAAAAATCAGGGCGGCCAAGGCCGCCCTGATTGCATTACTTATTGCTGCTCAGGTGTCAGTAGGCTGTCGCCGAGTGCGTGATGGCACGCATCGGGATGGCAGAGCCGGCAGGCACCCGTAACTGCACCATTGCACCTGACTTTCTAAGCTGCGTACCGATGGGCATGAAGCGCAGCGTCAAGCCATCAATGGTCTGATCCCACGCATAACCCATTGCCGCATCCATGGGCCAAGACTGCCACGAATCAGCGCGCTGCATGCCGTCGGCATCCAAGTAGCGCAGGCGGAGCAGACGCTGCTGACCAATCGTCAGGCTGTCGAGCCATACAACAGATTTCCCCGCATGATCGAGGAATTCGACTGCCAACACCGGCTTAGCTGTAGTGTCGGCGCCCAAAGCCCAGCCGCGCAACGCCGCTGGATTGGTATCGTCTGGCATGGCCATATTTTTGCCCGGTGGCGTGTCCTCGAAGCCATCACTGAAGATGCCGACCGGCACGACTTCCGTGCTTGCGCTGTCCGTCGCAACCTCGGCAGCCCCGTCAGACTGCCAGGCGATCACAGCGATATTTTCTATATCCGTGCCGACCGCAGTGGTGCTTGGCACGGTGGCCGAGACCACTACAACAACCGTACCGCCGGCGGGAATCGCCGATGTAAAGTCAATGTCGGCCGTGCCACTGCTCATGCCACAGATCGCACCACCTACATGGACGCAGGTCCAGTGAGGGTTGTCCACGCTGTTCGGCAGGATGTCCAGTAGTTCCACATCGGCACTGCTTGGCCCGGCATTCTCCACGACGATGGTCCAGGTCAACGTCAACCCGGTATGCACTGTTGTGCGATCCACAGTCTTGGAAACAGTCACGCTGGAAACCGGGTCACCGATGATCAAAGTGCCGCTGGTCTGAGTGTCTGCATAGTTCGGATCACCGGACAATGCAGCGACGACGGCGTAACTGCCGATTGCCGAGGGTGGGGTCGTCGACCCGTCATACGTCACCACTAGGGCACTGGCAAGGCTGGCTGGGACCGTGGTTACGGTTGCCGCCTTGGGTGTGCCATCAAACAAATGGACGAGATCCGACAGCATGATCTGCGGAGTGGCTTGACTGATGAGCAGCGTTGCTGTCGTTGATCCTGTTAACACGTAGTTGGGATTCGACAACGTGGCCGTCACGTCATAACTGCCCGCATTGACCGGCGTCACCGGCGAGCCACTCTGAGCGTAAGCCAAGCTCACGCCGCTCACACCGACCGGAGCGGTTGTCACTGTGGCTGCCTTGATGGTGCCGTCATAAACGTGAGCAAGGCCGCCAAAGCTGAGCGTCACCTGGGCTGGATCGATCGTCAGCATCGCCGTTGCCGTACCGTAGACGTTGCCGTCATCAATCGTTGCGATCACCTGATAGCTGCCAGCATTGGTCGGTGCCGTCGCGCTGCCGTTGTAGGTGAAGCTCGGAGTGAGGCTGCTGCCTGTGACCGTAGCTGTGGCAGATTTCGCGGTGCCGTCAAAAGCGATGCTGGTGGTGCCGTTATCAGCCCAGACGATATCAGTGATGCTCAGCGCGCCCACCGTGTTCGTCAGTGCGAAGCCCACGTCGTGGCCATTGAAGCTGGCCACCACGGTGTAATTACCCGCTTCGCTATTGGCCGTGGCTGGTGTCGAGGCAAGCCCATTTGCTCCGCTGGTCGCGGATGGGGTCACCGTGGCGCTGGCACCTGTGCCCGGAGCAGTGAAGCTGACAGACGCTGCTGCAGCGTCGTCCACCGCGTTGTCGTATTGATCTACCACACGCACGGTGAGGTCGGTAGCAAATGCGGCGCCGACTGCGGCGGATTGACCATCACCGGCCACATACACGATCTTGGCCGCAGCACCCGCAAGGTTCGTGAGCGTG
>CAJDUW010000014.1_pt1 | contig 45297 bp, 39 predicted proteins | sample 7390931 | NCBI WGS metagenome assembly CAJDUW01 (sample SAMEA7055687, study PRJEB34461) | soil metagenome | biome: terrestrial ecosystem; feature: Peninsula; material: soil | place: Antarctica | collected 2016
CCTGCATGAGGGCGGGTGCATCAGGCAACTGACCTAAAAAATTCATCATGCAGGACACGCCGCGCGCGCTCGTATCACCCAAGGGCCAGCCTAATACCGCGCGCAAGTGATTTTCGAACTGCGAGGTTTCCGCCCCTTCGATCGTCCAGTGACCTGAATTGTGCACGCGCGGGGCCATTTCGTTGGCCAGCAGCACATCACCGCAATCAAACAACTCAAGCGCGAACACACCCACGTAGTCGAGCGCTGCGGCTAGATCCCTGGCGTAATCGATCGCTTGCTGGTTTGTGCCATCGTCGACATGAGCCGGCGCCAGACTCGCGGACAAGACGCCGTCAACGTGCCAGTTCTCGACCAAAGGCCACGTGGCGAAGCTGCCATCCTGAGCGCGAACGGCGATCACAGAAAGCTCGCGTACAAACGGAACGAAGGCTTCAAGGATTAGTCCAGACGTGTCCAGCCGATCACCCAACGCCGCCCACGCGGCATCGGCATCGTCCGCCGAATGCAATCGAAACTGACCTTTGCCGTCATAGCCGAAACGTCGTGTTTTGAGAATTGCAGGCGCACCGACTTGGGCGATGGCGGCATCAAGACCGGCACGATCGACGACATCGACGAAACGAGCTGTCGGAATGCCCAACTCATTGAAGCAAGCTTTTTCAACCAGACGGTCTTGCGCCGTCGCCAGGGCGCGAGCGTCCGGATGCACTGGAACCTGCGCGGCAAGCGCCGCCACACTTGTCGCCGGTACATTCTCAAAATCAAATGTCACCGCATCCAGCCCGCCGGCGAAGGCCGCAAGCGCAGCCTCATCATCAAAGCGCCCGTTGGACAAGGAAACCACCTGCCCTGCGCACGCGTCTATGGCGGGGTCATGCACGCGAAACTGCAGGCCCATCGGCAAACCCGCCAGCGCCATCATGCGGGCCAACTGACCACCGCCGATGATGCCGACGGTCTTGGACATCGTTGATTCTTTCATGGAGCAGCCGGGTCCGAATGTGCCAACACATCGTCCGTCTGCGCCGTTCGGAAGTTATCTAGCGCGGCACAGATCGTTACGTCACTGCCGGCCAGAATCGCTGCCGCAAACAACGCAGCATTTAATGCGCCTGCGCGACCAATGGCGAACGTCGCCACTGGCACACCCGCTGGCATCTGCACGATCGACAGCAATGAGTCCAAACCATTCAGTGTGCGCGACTGCACCGGCACGCCCAACACCGGCAACGAGGTCATGGCCGCGATCATTCCCGGCAAATGCGCCGCTCCACCCGCACCCGCGATGATCACGCGTAAGCCTCGCGCCCGTGCATCGCGGGCGTATTCAAACAAGCGCTCAGGTGTCCGGTGGGCCGACACCACTTCGCGCTCAAATGGGACACCTAATGCCTCCAACTGCGAAGCGGCGTGCTGCATGGTTTCCCAGTCCGAGCGTGATCCCATGACCAAGCCGACAATGGGGGCGGTCGATTGACTCATCGACATCATCCTGAATGAGTGGGCTTCTATTGTAGTCGTATCATTGGACTGACAGAATCAGAAGTAAAACTCACTCTGGTAACAACGCATGGCATTCGATCAACGTCTTCTGGAAATACTTCGCTGCCCAGTCACCGGACAGGCGTTAACGGTGATGGATAAGCGTCGCTTGGGGATACTCAACCAAGCCATCACCCGCGATGGCATCCTGAAAGAAGATGGCGCTCGCGCCGATAGCGCGCTTGAAGCTGCGCTGATCACTCACGATGACAGCCTTGTCTACCGCATTGAAGGCGGTATCCCGGTTATGCTCACATCGGAAGCCATAAGACCCGCAGGGCTGTTTTCCTCACCGGAATGACGTGATGGATGTGACGGACACCAAAATCGACCTACACGCCCGCCTGCATGGGACGTTGCAGGAGCGTTTGGCGCAGCCACTGCACGGCTTGTTTGACGAGCTGGACACGCGATTGTTCGACTTGGCCGAGCGCAGCCGTTCGGGAACCCAGCAACACGTCTACTTCGATGCCTTGCGACAACTGCGAATAGCGCGCGTGGATGTCGAAACTCGATTTTTGCAACGTGCGGATGAGGCGCTCAAACCCATTTCGGAAACCGCCCCTCAGCATCCAAGCCGCGGCGCATTGCAACTGTTGGACAAAAACGAGCAGGAAGAAACTCTGCAACTGGAGCAACAAACCCAACAACTCTCAGAGCGGCTTGCTCCGGCGCTGACCGCGCTGCTCACACGATTGTCTGCACTTGCCGATTCCCCGCCACCCACTGATCCGATGACCAGCCCGCTTTCACCACGTGGCCTGAGTCGCGCATTTCGCAGCGCAATGGACTGCGCGGACGTCAATATCGAGATCCGCCTGATCGCTTTCGGGCTTTTTTCCCAACACGTTTTACGTTCGCTTGACGCTTTATATGACCAGCTCAACAGGCTTTTAAAAGACGCTGGTATTTTGCCAGACTTGGCCGATTCGGCCTCGGCGCTTCCAGCCAAGAGCTTCACTCCGATGCCCCGTCGTGCCAGCCCTCGACGTGCGCCGGACGCAAGCGAACAGCGTCCTGCCGCAGCTACCAAGGACTTACCAGAAAGGTTAAGCGGCCAGCCGGACGGCAACGAGGTGCGTCTAGTCGAATTGCATCAGTTACTGAGTGTTCGCAAGCAGGTGTTGCAAGCTGAGCGCGCACCTGTCGAGCAGCTCAGCGACGACAATCTGCTAGCTGTCGGACAGCTCTCCAACTCCACCCTCGACTCGGCCCTAGATGCACTTTGGACGTACGAGGGTGAGCCGCTCGAATTTAAGCCGTCACTGCTGGACAAGGCCCGCACCCTGGCAAACGACGACGACGCTCGTCTGGCGTCTAGTGATGAAGACATCGTGGACTTGATCGGACTGCTGTTTACCCGCATCCAGAGCGATAAGGACTTACCCAAACCCATGCGGGACCTGCTAACCCGCTTGCACATTCCTTTCCTGCGCACCGCTTTGAAAGAAGCGGATTTGCTGCATGGCAGTAACCACCCCGCACGCGAGCTATTGGACGAACTCGGTGATTTGGCGGTCGGCTGGTGCCCGTCTACCGACCCTAATGGCAGCGTGCTGAAGGTAGTCGCCCTCACCGTTGAACAACTGGCGGCCCATCATCTCAACGACAAGCCGATTGAGTATTCCCATGCGATTGACCAACTGCACCGGCAGTTAGAGGTCCACCGCCGCCGTGCCGAAGTCGCTGAGCAGCGCACGATCGAAACCGTCATCGGACGTGAGCGACTGGCGCTGGCTAGAAACCGTGTTTCATCCCTTTTGCAACAGCGTCTACACCGCTACGAGCCGATGCCTTGGGTACGCCAGTTGTTGCGCGGCCCTTGGGCGCATCACCTCGCACTCGTCTGGTTGCGATGCAGCGAAAGCAGCGCCGATTTCCGTCAAGCGCTTCACTTCGCAGACGAGTTGCTCTGGGCTGACGAACTCAACGCTGAGTCGGCGGATATGGACCGGCTCGCTCAAGCTTGCCAAGACCTTCCAGCGCAGCTGCGGCAAGGCTTGGCTGGCGTGACCTTGCACGACAGTGAAATTGAAGAGTTGGCAAGGCGGCTGGAGCTATTTCTCGATGCCCAACTGCAAGGCGAACAACCACCTGACTTTCTATACGAGAACGACCCCAACTTGGTACAGGCCGACTATGCCGCGCAATGGCAAGACTCAGTCACTATCAATCAACCCGTGCCGGACGACATTGATCCCGCTTTGTTAGCCAAGCTGCGCGCACTTCCAGCCGGCACTTGGTTTGAATTCCAACCCTCAACTCAAGGTGACGCCGAGCGCGCCAAGCTGTGCTGGACGAGCCCGTTTACCGGACGCAACCTGTTTGTCAGCCGCACCGGCGCCAAGACTCGTGAGCTTTCGGTGGAAGAGTTGGTGATGAACGTCGAGTCGGGCTTAGCGCGTGTGATTGAAAACAACCGCCTGCTCGAACGAAGCCTTCGCGCATTGATCAATCAGTTACGCGAGAGCATCTCCGACTTCGACGAGGCGCAAACACACGCATCCTGACTCGGATTGAGCATTACGTTCTTCGCTTGCGCCCAAACACGCGTGCTTTTTCGAAGCGATGCTCACGTCCCGCACGCAAACGCTGCAGGTTGGCGCGGTGTGTGAAAAGAATGAAGAGCGTGGCCAGCAGCGCAAATGCCCAGCGCGCAGGCGAGGTGCTTGTGCTGTCGAAAGCTGCCAATGGCAGCAGGGCCGCAGTCGCCAGCACAGTTGCCAAGCCCACGTAGCCGCTCGAAAGCAATACCAGCAACCACACGGCAAGCACGCCGACCAAGGCCATGGGCCAAATAACCACCAGCCCGCCGATCAGCACGGCAGCGCCCTTCCCTCCCCGAAACCCAAAAAACACGGGCCAGGTATGGCCGACGGCTGCCATCAATATCCCCGCCGCTGGCATCGCTAACGGCCACAACGAACTTGCACCCAGCCAGTCAGGCACCAGCGCCGCCAGCACCCCCTTGCCCACATCAATCAACACGACCGTGAGCGCAAATTTCCAGCCGCGTGTGCGCAGCGCATTGGTTCCGCCGGCGTTACCGCTGCCACTTTGACGTATATCGACCCCGATCACGCGACCCAGCACCAAGCTGCCGGACACCGAGCCCAGCAGGTAGCAGATTAATAGTGCAATGGCGTTGATCACGGTGCCAAGTGGCGCTCTTGTCTGGCCAAATCAGGACGCACGATCGGAATCGGCTTGAATACCCACCACCAAGGTTCCGGGACCGGCATGGGCGCCAATCGCCGGCCCGATTTCCACCAGCCAATCGCGACTGATCGACAGGCGCGCGCGCAAGGCCACCAGAAGCGCCTGAGCGTCATCGGCCGCATCGCAGTGCCCAACCATGACGCGCCAACGCTGGCCCTTCGACAAGCGCCCTGCGACGTGGCGCGCAAAGCGCTCGGGTACCCGTCGCCGTCCGAAGAGCGCGGCTTTCACGACCAACTTGCCCTCTCTACTCATGCGTGCGATCGCTGTCAGCCCCAAGGCGCGCGCGACCGGTAAGACCCAAGCAGGAATTCTTCCGCCCCGCACGGCATGCTGGATGTCGCGCGCCGCAGCAAACAGAAAGGTTTGAGACTGCAGTTCAGTTACCCGCGCGTGTATCTGCTCAACGCTGCCGCCCGCCTCGGCACACTCCGCCGCTGCAATCGCTAAAAGTGCCTGACCACAGGACACCTGTCCGCTGTCAATGACATGCACGCGACCGGAGTCACAACGTGCCGCGGCCGTTTCACCGGATTGCAGCGTTCCGCTGAGTGCGCGCGTCAAACCCACATAAACAACGCTCTCAGCATGTGACAGCAATAACTCAAAGCAACGCCGAAAGTCACCCGGAGGTGGCTGTGAAGTTTGTGGCAGTTCGCCGCCCTCACGCAAACGTCGGTAGAACTCGGCGTTACTGAGGGAAATGCGATCAAGAAAATCTTCACTTCCAAAACTTACCCGCACCGGCACCACGTCCAGCGGCAAGTCCGGTTCGAAACCTATAGGCAAATCCGATGCCGAGTCGGTTACTACAGCGATGCGTGTGCGACGCTGCGCCGCACGATGTTGCGCACACATGTTTTCGGCTTTGCGTGCACTCACGACGCCAAATCGACCTGCCACTTCAAACAGCACACCGGGATCGGCAACGTGGGCATGCAAACGTACACGCTGAGCCGTGCCGGCGATCACCACGCTGTCTGCGCCCAGCGATTGCAGTTGTGCTTTGAGCGCCTCTCGATCCAAATCATCCGCCGTGATCAGACACTCACTGCACCACGGCTTTTCCGCGTCCGCTTCCTCATGCCAATGCGCACCCGCAAAAGCCCCGATTTCAACGACATCGGCGATCCCCGTCGGCGTGCTTTGGTCAAGGATGTATGCGTGGATACCTTCGATCAGATCCACGAATCCCTGCGCGCCAGCATCCACTACGCCGGCTTGACGCAACACCGGCAGTTGTCTTGGGGTATCAGCCAAGGCGACCCGCGCCACGGCTACAGCATCGCCAAACCACGCGCTGAACTCCTGCGCTGGCTTCTCCAAGGCTTCCGCAAATGCTTGAATTACACTGATAATCGTGCCTTCACGCGGTTGTGAAAGCGCACCACGTGCATGGTTTGAGCCAGTTCTGACCGCGAAAGCAATGCGCTCGAAATTGAGCTGATGTGCATCGCCTACCGCCTCGCTGGCACCGCAGAAAAACTGCGCCAGGATTGCCCCGGAATTACCCCGCGCACCATCGATGGCATCTTCCGCCATGGCGCGCAGCAGTGTTCCTGCTGAACTCGCACGCCGGCTCAGGCTGCCATCAAGTACGGCATTCAAAGTAAAAGCTAGGTTGCTGCCAGTGTCACCGTCTGGCACCGGAAACACGTTAATTTTGTTGAGGTGCTCGCGACGCTCCAACACCCGCCGCATCCCCGCCGTGAAGGCTCGGCGCATGGCAGGTGCTGTGATACGCGGTTGCGTCGAGCGCTCGATTTCAGAAGGAATGGCTACCATAGGGCTGAGTCTGCCAGAGGTAAGGGAAAGATGGATGCTGCAGTGCGTCAGCGCGGTCGTGCAACGGGCAATCGCCAACCATGACGGATGGCCATGTAGCGCAAACCGAAACAGGCGAGTGCGCCGACGACCATCGCCGGCGAGTGCGGCAAATCGAACACGTCAGCCAAGGCGACGACTATACCGCCTGCCAATGCGGCCACCGCGTACAACTCGGCTTGCAATACCACTGGCGTGCGCACCACCAGAATGTCACGCATGATGCCGCCGCCGATCCCCGTCACCATGCCCAACACCGTAGCGGCAAACGGCGAAAGACCGAACAGCAGCGCTTTCTCTGTGCCGAGCACAGCGAACAGTGCCAATCCAGCCGCATCGAACAACTGCACCGGATTACGCAAGCGCACAATGGTTTTGTAACGTAAGAAGGACAGCACCCCAGCCGCGATGGCCGTAGCCAGATAACGCCAGTCAGCCAGTGCCGCCGGTGGCTGCGCGCCGATCAGCACATCACGCACGATGCCACCCGACACGGCTGCCGCGCAGGCCAACACGATCACGCCGAACAGATCGAGCCGATGGCGCACCGCTAAGGTGGCACCGCTGAGCGCAAACACGAAGGTGCCGATCAAGTCGAATACCAGCAAGAAAATGGACACGGCAATCACGGAAGTAGCGAATCACACCAAACGGCGTGAAAGTGAACAGGCGTCATGCCTGTGCCCCCACCTTCCGACGGCGGAAGGTGAACACCAACTCGACGCTGACACAGCAACTGCTGCTGCCTCAGCGTCGAATCGAGTGCAGGGTGAACTATTTAATCAGACGCAAGGTCACCGGATACCGGTAGCTGACCCCTTCATTGGCCTTGATCGCCGCGATGACCGTGAACACCAGCCAGGCGCCAAGAACCACCGGAATCAGGAGTGCGCCAATCACAATAAGGGTCAACAACAGTGACACCATGAAAGCGATTGCTACGGTGATATTGAAATTGAGCGCTTCTTTGCCTTGATCATCGACAAACGCAAATTCGTCTTTCTTGACCTGCCACAAAATCAGTGGCCCGATGATGTTGCCGAAGGGGATGATGATCCCGGAAATCGAAGAAAGATGGGCAAACATACCCCACTGGCGAGCCTGAACCGAAGGCGCACCTGATGCCGGATGTTCGACGGGCGGGGGCTCCGGAGGCAAAACGGGCGGCGGTGGTGGTGGCGAATTTTCGATGTCGCTCATGTTTGAGACTCCAGTGCAAGTTTCCCTAGCCCGCAGCCGCCCTATGCGGCCACGTAGAAGAAGGCGTATACAAGACGCTTACCATATACCAGTCCGGCAAGATTTTCATGAAGTCAGGGCATGCCTGCCGAAGGCTCGTTTGTAGGCGCTGGAAGCGTCAAACCCTCACCCGCGCTAAGCACCTGGCAGCCACGCGCCCTTAGAGCCTCACCATCCGCACTCGAGCCGTAGTGGTACAAATGCAATCGTTTACGCAAGGCATCCGGATACTCCCGCTCTAGATCCTCAATACCGCTGTGCGAAGGGTTGCCCACTAGTGCGCAATCGTGAGCAATCGGCTCATTACCACTACCCAGCGCGGCCAAGACTTCCGGAATAGGACGAGTGTCGCCGGTGTAGATGAAACTACCGTGCAGAGCGATGCCGAAGGCGGTGTCTGGCGCGTGATGACGCACTGCAAACACATCAAACCACAGACCCTCATGCCAAAAACCCCGCGTGTGCGGAATCAAAGAAAATGCATCCCAGTAATTGACCCCACCTTCGGCCAGTACACCCGGATAATCGGCAATTCGGCGCTGCAACCAAGGCACCAGCGCCGCAGGCACGTACAGCTTACAGCTGCCGCGACGAGCGATATCAAAGTAGAGCTGCACGAAAAGCCGCTCCATGCCGGCAACGTGATCGAGGTGCGTGTGAGTGATAAACAGTGCCCGTGGCGTCTCGCCGTAGCGGGCCAGATAGGCCGACAAGGCCTCTTGACCGCAGTCAATCATCAGGACTGGCTCACCGTTACGCTCCAGCACCGCGCTGGCTGAGCCTAACTCCACCGCGCTGGCATTGCCCACACCCAACATGTGCAAGTTCCACCGCGCTGTCATGTCCGCGTCTCGGCTGCCACAAGAGCCGCCATCGTGGTGCGGTAAGCCTCAACCAGCGCCGTCCAACCGGACTCGTCAAAGCCACCAAGCTTGACCAAGGAGCGGCGCAGACGTTGAAGATTGGCATTTTGCCAAGACAAACGCGGGCGACGCAGGCGGCCGCGATCAAAGTCAATCAGCCAGATTTTCCCGGCTTCATCGAGCAGGATATTGTGCGCATTGAGATCGGCGTGGAACACGCCTTCATGATGAAATTGCGCGAGAGTTCCGCCAATTCTGCGCCACGGCAAGACCTCGCGCCCTTCGTCCAGATACTCGGCCAAAGTGCGAGCCGTTGCCACCTGCCGAGTCAAGATGTCTGCACTGTAGAACGCGCCTTGACGACGCCAGCCGGCAAGTACCGGTTGCGGCACAGGCAGGCCGCGCTCGACGAGTTCTACCAACAGACGAAATTCACGCACACTGCGCGTACGAGATTCGCCCAAAAAAAGATATCGATTCCGTACCCATCGACCGATCAAGCCGCCGCGCCGGAAGTGACGCAAAATACCGGCACCAAACGGTCCGTGCAGCAACGTCGCTCCACCCCGTCCACCACGCCCACTCAGAGGCTGCGCTTCGGGCCAGGCGTCCGCGTCACACAAAGCAAGGCTCGCATGCGGAAGTAGTTTTGCGTCGAACAAAATGACACCCTGCGACGAAGCGACGCGGCGAACATCTGCGACAATGTGCTGGCTGTCTTGCACCTGACGATTCCATGCCAATTCTGACGCGAGTGTAACAAGTTGAGCCTGATTGACCCGCCCAAGCACTTAGCCTTACTGCGTCTTTCTGCACTCGGTGACGCGACCCACGTGGTGCCCTTGGTGCGCACTTTGCAACGGCATTGGCCGCAAACACGTCTAACTTGGATCATAGGCAAGGGCGAACGCCTCCTGCTCGATGGTCTGGAGGGTGTCGAGTTTGTTGTCTACGATAAGAAGGCTGGCTGGGGTGGCATGCGCGAACTCTGGCAACGATTGGCCGACCGTCGATTTGATGCGCTACTGCAAATGCAACTGGCCGCGCGCGCCAACCTGTTGGCCTTTGGCATCGATGCGCCGTTGAAGATTGGCTACGACCGCGCACGTAGTAAAGAGGGCCACGGCCTAATCATCAATCGCCGTATCCCCGCTGGCGGCACCCACGTCTTGGACGTGCTGGGACGTTTCGCTTTGCCGCTGGGTCTTGAGCAGGATCAAGTCGAATGGCGTCTGCCGGTGCCTCAGGCGGCGCGTGATTGGGCTGCCGAACAATGGCCTGATGATGCGCCGGCGCTCATCGTATCGCCGTGTTCAAGTCACCCGCTACGCAATTGGTCGGTCAAACGCTATGCCGCGGCGGCCGATCATGCCGCACGCGAGCACGGCTATCGCATCGTCCTGTGCGGCGGCCGCAGTGCGCTGGAGCGGGACACCGCTGATGCCATCCTCGCGGCGATGAAGGAGCCGGCCATTGATCTGGTCGGACGCGACACGCTCAAGCAACTGATGGCCCTGCTGGAACGAGCAGATATCCTGCTCGGCCCCGACTCTGGCCCCGTGCATATCGCCAACGCACTGGGAACCAAAGTGGTCGGCTTGCATGCCTGCACCGATGCCGAGCGCAGCGGGCCTTATTCAGATCGTCGGTTCTGCGTTAACCATTACGACCGAGCTGCTCGGCAGTTCCTCAAGAAACCAGCCAGCGCGCTGCGTTGGGGCAAGCGAGTGGAATTCCCGGGCGTGATGGACTTGATCGAGGTGGACGAGGTGACCGACTGCATCGATCGCTGCACCGCCGAGCTACGCAGTCAAACCGGCGGCGTGGCACCTTTGGCGCGGTAGTCGGCGTAGGACTTTTCCTCGACATAAGCCGAACCCAGCGCCAAATTGATCTCGCGTTTGACCTGCGCACGCTCGTCATTTTCAAAATACACAGAACGCGCCAGTTCAATGAAACCTGCGTCGAAGGCCTGTGCCGCCTCTTTGTCGCGGATATCGTCCTCGATCTTCCAAAGCCTTTCGTTCACGGCCTTCAGACGCGCCCGCAGCGCGCTGATATCAACTTCGGAAGAAACATGCGCGGCCCAAGTCTGCTCTAGGGCGTTCAGCTCGTTGCGCACATTGGCAAGTTTGGCAGGATCGGACATACGCTCCGATTTGATCTGCAAAATGGCGATCTTGTCCAGCAATTCACCGAACGAGACAGGAACGAGGATTTCAGACATAGAACTCTTCCGTCGCAGCGGATCTGCCGCAGCCTGCGGCGACTTTGGCGGAGAGGGTGGGATTCGAACCCACGTTACGGCGAAACCGTAAACCGGATTTCGAATCCGGCGCATTCGACCACTCTGCCACCTCTCCGGTCATGTCTTCCCGATGTAGTGGGAAGAGCCGCGTATGATATGCCGTCACTAAATTTCGCACAAGCTTGCTCAACACCGGAGCGACTCTAGACCTCCATATAGGCCGCGACTCACATCAAGGGCTTGTACGATCTTGCGTGGCTGCGGCATGATGCGCTGCAGACTCGGCGCGGTGCTGGCAGTTTGGTTCACGCCCTAACAAGCCTGATATCGCTGCCAAAACCCACCATCCCTTTCAGGGTCCTGTCCTCAGGGGGGCACGGCCGGACAATCAAGAACCGATGATCGAATTCGGCCACCTCACGCATGTCGGCTTGCGCCGCGAGCACAATGAAGACACCTATTACGGTGATTCTCAGCTTGGTCTGTGGCTGGTAGCCGACGGCATGGGTGGACACGAGTTCGGTGAGGTCGCCAGTGCGCTGGCACGCGATACCATCGTCGAGCAGGTGCGCAATGGCGCTCCACTGTCCGACGCGATTCGCGCTGCCGATCAGTCCATCATCCAACAATCGCAGCGGCGCAACGAAGCACTTCCCATGGGCACCACGATCGTGGCGGCGCAACTCAGTGGGACACGCTTCGAAATCGCTTGGGTCGGCGACAGTCGCATTTACTTGTGGGATGGCCAGCTGCAACAGCTTTCGCAGGATCATTCCTATGTGCAGGAGTTGATCGAACAAGGTGCCATCACCGCCGAACAGGCGCGCAGTCACCCGCATCGCAACGTCATCACCCAGGCACTCGGCGTGACCGATCCGCAGGCGCTGAAGGTCGAAGTAATGCGCGGTGAACTCAAGCCGCAGATGCAATTACTGCTCTGCAGCGATGGCCTTACTGAGGAAGTAGATGACGCCAACATCGCCAAAATCCTCGCGAAGACCGAGCTTTCACCGCAGGAATGTGTAGATCAGCTGGTTTTGGCTGCGCTTGACGGCGGCGGTTCGGACAACGTCACCGTTGTGCTTTTGCGCAACGACGCCTCAGCCTGAGACACACTCCGACACAATCGCTCCATTGCGTGACTCAATCGGCACACTTGCCGCACATCTCGGGCTAATGTTACAAACTGTGACATTCGGGCCATGAGTGCTGACCGATGGATAGGACTGGGCAAACATCACCTACCGGTGAGTCTGATCTGATTTTCGCCGACGGCTTCGAATCACCACCGCCCGCGGTCGTGCTTCCACCGTTCGCGGTGCGCGTATTAAACAAGTGCGCCTACGGCCCGCGCCCGAATGATGTAGCGGCGTTCAATGCACTCGCTGGCAGTGATGACGTTCGTCTGAGCGTTTGGCTGAATCGCCAACTCGATCCAGATTCGATCCCTGATACCGCCTGTAACAATCGCATTGCCGCGGGCGGCTACATCACCTACACCAAAACCCTGAAACAACTATGGGCTGACCATGTGCGCGGTGCGCAAAGCTCGGGCTCGGTGCGCTCATATCCGTGCGATGAAGCGGCCTGCATCAAGCTGATACGTGCCGTTTACAGCGAGCGTCAACTATATGAGGTGATGGTCGATTTCTGGCACAGCCACTTTAATGTTCAAGGCTGGGAATACGGTATCGCGCCGGTATTCATGCATTACGACCGCGACGTGATGCGCGGACTCCACCCGAGCAGCGGTAAACGCTACGCAATGGGAAATTTCCGCGCTCTGTTGGAAGAGGTGGCTAAAGCGCCGGCGATGCTGATGTATCTGGACAACAAGTCCAGTCGCGGCATCGGCTTCAACGAAAACTACGCGCGCGAACTTTGTGAACTGCATACCTTGGGGGCCGAAAACTATTACGGCAACGCAACCGCCGGCACCATTCCCCGCTACGGTGCCGATACGCCATGGCTCGGATTACCGAAGGGCTACTCGGACTTCTACGTCTACGAGGCGGCGCGTTGCCTGACCGGATGGACCATGCGTGATGCGCACTGGGAGTTTCCGTCTGGTGCTGCCTACGACACGGGCGAATTCCTCTATTTTTCGCCTTGGCATGATCGTGCTTCGAAGAACTTCCTTGCCGCGGACTGGGGTGATCTAATTGAGCCGGATGGAGCCGCGAGGGCCGATGCCCAATACGTGTTCGATAAGCTTTCGTCGCACCCGGGCACGGCGCATCACATCAGTCGCAAACTCTGCCAACGCTTTATCTCTGACGCTCCACCACAAACGCTGATCGACTCTGCTGCGGCACTTTGGCAAAGCAATTGGCAGGCTCCTGACCAGATCGCTCGGGTATTGCGTCACATCCTAGAATCGGATGCCTTCAAAACCACGTGGGGCGAAAAGACTAAGCGGCCGTGGGAATCCATCATGCACGCGATGCGTGCAACCTCGGCCGAGGTGACACCAAAACCACGCGCCGAATGGAACAGCTACTACGAACTCACCAGCCGACTCCAACAAACAGGTAATGGCCCTTTCAACTGGCCAACGCCGGACGGCTACCCGGATCACGCCCGCAAGTGGCAGGCGGTCAGTCCTTTAAGTCAGACGTGGCGCCTATTATCGCGCTTGCCGGAGTTGCTTGTCCCTGGGAGTGACGAGAACGTGCCGACCTCCTACTTCCAACGCATCGAGCAAGTCACCAAATCGGCTTTCCCATCGGGTGCGGCCGGAAGCACGGCCGGAGCTGTGGTCGACTTCTGGATTGGCCGCATCTTCGGTTATCCCATTGAAGCCTCCCGGCGCGATCGAGTAGTTCAATTCCTCGGCCAGAAAAGTGATCCATCCCAAGCCGCTTCCGTGGTTTTGACGTGGAACCATGTCTGGGCAGGAGCCGGAAATCTAGCTGGTCATTACACCTTGGCACGCCTGCGCGCGAGCGTGGCACTGTTGATGATGTGTCCTGAGTTTTATCACCGCTGATTGGCCGGAGTAGATCATGCACAACAACCGCCGTGATTTCCTCAAAGGCTGCTGCGCCGCGGCAGTCGCCGCCGGCAGCGGACGCGCATTCGCGTTCTTCGATCCGCTGGCAATCGCGGGCAGCAAAAGCGCCGCCACGGGTGATGTGCTGATTTACGTGTTCCTGCGTGGAGCGATGGACGGCCTGCACTTGGTGGTGCCCTACGCCGGTCCAGATCGGATCGCCTATGAAAGCAAGCGCGGCAATCTTGCGATCCCCACCAGCCGTCTGCGTCGAATTGGTACCACAAATTGGGCGTGGCACCCGCGCGCGGGCGGCGGCACCGGCGATGGTATTGGCACCACGCCAAAATGGCTGCAACGTCTTTACAACAGCAATCGACTCGCGATCGTGCACGCCACTGGTATGCCGACGCCTAACCGCAGCCACTTCGAAGCTCAAGCCATGCTGGAATTGGGCACGCCGGGCGCCACTGGCGGCAGTTCCGGCTGGTTGGCACGTTATCTCAAGGCCGCCACGGGCTTACCGCAGCCGGTGATCGCGCCAGCATTCGGTCTCGGCAGCAACCTGCAAACCAGTCTGATTGGGCTCGACGAGGCGGTAGGTTTCAGCAACGCCGAACAATTCCGTATCGACGGTTTCCACTGGGGCTGGAATGATGATGGTTCTAGCTTAACGGGCTACCACCCTGCACATACCCATCTCTACCCATTGTGGACGGGCAATTCGAGCTTGGAGCGGGCCGGACGTGATGCAGCGGACGCGCTCGAATACATGCGTACCTTCGACTTCAGGTCCTATCACGCGTCCGATCGCCCAGGCGGCTATAAACCTGGCGGGGGCGCACAATATCCCAACGGTACTTTTAGCTCGCAGTTACGCAATCTTGCCCAAATGCTCAAGTCACCCATCAAGACTGGCCTCATCGCGGCCGCCGTAGACCACGGCTTTTGGGATACTCACGAGGGTCAGGGTATGCCCAATCCGGGTACGGCAGGACATTACGACTGGTACGGCAATCTGGTGGAGGAACTAGGCAGTGGCCTTGACGCCTTCTACACCGACTTAAACGCTGCCGGTTTAATGGACAAGGTCACGGTAGTCGTGCAAAGCGAGTTCGGCCGACGATTCCGACCCAATGCCTCAAGTGGTACCGACCACGGCTACGCCAACGTGATGCTCGCCATGGGTAATCGCGTCAACGGTGGACAAATGCACGGCAGCTTCCCGGGCTTGGATGACCTCAGTCTGTTCCAAGGGCAGGATGTGAGCATGACGACAGACTTCCGTCAGGTATTGTCCGAGGCACTGGTCGATCGAATGGGCCTGCCCATCAGCAAAGTTTCCCAGGTCTTCCCCGGCTTTGGATACGGCAGCAGTGGTGTACCCAACATATTCTCCACTTGAGTCAACTCGCTTAGATCTGCAATTCGAATAATTCACGTCGCCGCAGCCCAGTGCTGGGAAAATCACAGAACAAGGCATCCACGCCCATCGCAAAGGCCACGTCCAGTTCTTCCTCCGGCGTGGCAAAGCCGCTGGCCAAACCGTCATCACGAAACGTGTATGCGTGCACCTGACAACCATGTTCGTGAGCCAGATCGACCAAACCGCTGCTACTGCCATCAACATCTTGCAGCAGGTTCTTGGGTACGCCGAAACCATCCACGTGCGATGCATATTTCGGAATCAATCGCCGCCAAGGCGCGGTGCGCTCCAGCAGCAGGAAAACCGGCGCTTCGATGGCTTCGCGCAGGCTCACTAGCGGCGCTAGCTCAAAACACTGCAGCCACAAGCGAACCCGACCTGGGTGACGCTGGCGAACCATCGACAGAAAACGCCCGCAAGGATCTTTTCCAGCCCGTGCAAAAAAAGCAGGCGACTTGAGTTCGGGATACAAAGTCACCGCTTCGCCCCGCTCACGCGCGACGGTTTCTGCCCACAGCAGTACTGCGGCAAACGTCGGAATACGGAATTGGCGGTCGTATTGGCGATCGCGTGAAGGAAACGGCTGCAGCGCGCGGAACTGGGCAATCTCGGCCAAATCAAAATCCTCGATCCACCAGTCGCCCTCACGCTGTCGCGCCGCAAACTCCGGCCGCAAGCCAATATCGGTACTGCGACTTAAATTGCGATCGTGGCGCACCACGAGTTGGTTGTCACGCGAGCACACCAAGTCCGGCTCGATCACATCGGCGCCCTGCTGTAAAGCCAATGCATAGCCTTCCAGCGTATGTTCGGGCATCAGGCCGCTGGCACCTCGGTGCGCGATGATGCGTGGCGCCTTGCCATCGAGCGTGGGCCAGAGTGTCATTCGACCCAGTCGAGCAGTTGATAACCGGTGCTGGCGCTGAGTTCGCCCTCAAAACGACTCCGAACTCGCACCTCGAGCCGATGTGTACCCACGGGCAAATTCGTCGGCACGTTCGCACTCCACAGGTGCTGTGTGGGCCGGGCCATCACGGCGCGATCGAATGAGCGCAACTGCTTGGCTTGGCGATCAGCAAGATTGAGAGCCGCAAGCTGGGGGTCCGGATCGGCGACGAGCCGCATGGCGACCCATGCACCTTCGTCAACTCGATACTCGACCGTGGCATCCGGCTCGGCTGCAAATACATTGGCAATCAGCGGAAAAGCCGGATAAGCGCCTCGCCGCAAACTACCGGGAGAGGTCAGCCCGATACGCAGCGCGTCACGTTCGCGCGAGGCGTAGTAGCGCGTGCGGTAGCTTCCGTTCTCGAAGCTCAGAACGGCATAGCCATTCGGACTGCCATCCGACATGCGCGTATCCGGCAGACCGTCGTCACCGGCTAGACCACTCCAAAAGCCACCGCAGGCAGCACCCACGTTGTACTCATGCAAGGGCTGCGCCCCGTTCCAGCCAACATCCGCGCCGTGGAAATGATGTCGCTGGGTGTGGGTGTGGCCGCTCAGTATCAGCGGCTCGCGGAAACGCTTCAGTAGCGCGAACAAACGCATCCGATCAGCGTGACGGAAGGTCTCGCCACGGTCATCAAACAGCGGAATATGCAGGCTCAACACCACCCGGGTTTCCGCTGGCAGCGAAGCAAGATAGCTTGCCAGAAAGCTGAACTGGTCTTCGCGCAGGCCACCGATATAAGGCGGCTTGTTGCCGGGCAGGTAGACCACATCATCCAGTGCGATGAAGGCATGGCCGGGCAGTTCCCACGCCAGCGTGTCCGGCCCGAAATGACGGCGGTAATTGAGCGAGGACAAGGTATCGTCTTCGCCATCAAAGTCGATGTCGTGATTGCCAAGCGCATGCAACCATGGGATGCCCAGCGCGGCGTTGATCTTGTTCAATTCCGGATACAGATCAAGTGCATCATTGACCAGATCACCAAGCGTGATCCCCAAAACTATGTCGCCATGTCGACGCGCCGGCTCGATGATGGATCGCCGGTAGTACTCCAACTCACGCGCATTGCTGACTTGGGAATCAGCGATCAACAAAAGCTCCAACTTGCCCGACTCTGCGTCGGCTTCGGGTAGCAACGCGAAGTCGCTATGCCGCGCATCCGTCGGCGCTATCCCACCGTAGCGCAAGGTCGGCGATCCCTTCGGGTAGTGATGTTTCCAAAATACCGGCAAGCCGGCTTTGCTGATCGGAAATCGATAGCCCGCTGGCTTGATGACGAACAGGGTGTCGCCTTCGCGTATCTCAATGCGATAGCGCCCGTCGACATTGGACAACACGATATCGCGGCCGTTGGAAAGCTTGATGTTCGCGACGCCTGGCTCAGCGGCGTCGTGCTGCCCATTGCCGTTGGTGTCGATGTACACCTGCCCTTCGGCGAAATCACCCGCCCAAACGACTGCCGGCAGCCATACCACCAGCACCAGAAACACACGCAGGATCTTCATGGCGCCCCTCTCGCCCGACAGCAAAAAACTTAGCCGCACTGGAAATAGAGCATGTCGGCCGAGCCCGCCGAAATCGATTGCCCCAAGCTCACACTGCCGGACTTGCGCAAATGCACCTCATCGCGATGCACGCGCAACTCTTCATCTTCGGCAAACTGCACGTAAGTCGCGTTGGTGCTCTGATCAGCCAGCACGTAATGACCATTCTTGAACTCGATAGACGCATGGATGCGGCTGACCCATTCGGCATCTACCACCAGCGCGTTGGTCGCATCACGTCCCATTGAAAACGGTGGCGAAGTCGGGGAAAGCTCAATGACCTGCCCGCGAAAACGCAAGGTAAGGGTCTGTGAGCGATCCGCGTGCTCATCGACTCGAATCGCACGTTGCACCATGGTGACGCCGGATGTGTCTTCCTGCCAAATCACGTCGACAATCTCGATGGGCAGCAACTTGCCGCGCACGCGCGTGCGGCCCAAGCTGCGCGAACGCATGCCGCCAATGCTGGTGCTGCCACGGAAGGTGCTGGCCGTCGTGACGATCTGGTCGCGTTTGGCGAGTGATGCCATGCGCGCCGCCGTATTAACGGCATCGCCATAGACATCGCCATTTTCCAGCAGCGCCTCGCCATGATGCAGGCCGACGCGGATACCCAGTGCATCGCGCATGAAAACCACGTCCTGCGTCACACGTCGCTGCATTTCGCAGGCCGCAGTAATCGCATCTACCGCAGCCGGAAAGGTACACATCACCTCATCACCGATCGTCTTGATCACGGCGCCACCGTTGCGCACCACGATGTCCGACATGGCGGCCAGCACGGCGGCAATGATGCGCCGCGCCTCTACGTCTCCGCGTTCCTCAAACAGTCGGGTACTGTTGCTGACATCGGCAAAGACGATCGCGATTGGCTGGGTCTGTGTCATACGGCAGAATCATAGGCCAATCCGGGCAGCGGCTCCACCAAAGCGCACCCGCACGGGGTACGCCAAGCCGATCCGAAGTGAAAACTGGCCGCAGTTATGGGTTTCAGCGCGGAATCAGCGAGGCTGAGTCCGCCGACTCGAAGATGCGGAACCCGCTTATGACGTGCGCTTTGCCAAGGCGTGCGCAGCCTCAACCACATCCCTGTCACCCGGTAATACCAGCAGTGCCGCACCGGCCAGTGGCGTGTAGGTATCAACGCCGACAACCCGTTGCTGCGGTACATGGCCCAAACCGGCCTCGACCAGAGCCGTGATAACGCCCTCGCCTATGCCGGCACTGCGCCGACCCTCGTCCAGCACAATGATGCGCTTGGCGTTGCGCGCGTGCTCTTCGATAAATGTCGCGTTCAAAGGCACCAACCAGCGTAAATCCACGACCTTTACGTTCCAGCCCAACTCGGCTTCGATGCTGCGCGCGGCGCGCAAAGCCATGGGCACGCCGTTACCGTAGGTGAATACCACTAGATCATCGGCGTCGGCCGCATAAACCCGTCCTTCGCCCAAGCGAAGCGCTTCACCCGGTGCCGGGTACGGAAACAGCCACTGGCCGTCGCCCGCTTCGTAAAGATCCTTGGTCATATAGAGCGCGATGGGCTCCAAGAACATGGTGACCCGTCCATCAACTTTGGCCAGCGCACTCAAGGTGCGCAGCATGGCGACCGCATCGTCGCCCCGGCTCGGACAGCCAACGACCAAGCCAGGTATGTCGCGCAAGGCCGTAATCGAGTTGTCATTGTGAAAGTGCCCACCAAAACCGCGCTGATAACCCAAGCCCGCCACACGCACCAGCATCGGATTGCGGTATTGGTTATTGGAGAAAAACTGTAGGCTGGCCGCTTCGCCCCGAATTTGATCGCAGGCGTTGTGAAAGTAAGCCAAGTACTGGATTTCCGGCATTGGCAACATCCCCATGTTGGCGTAGCCCTGCGCCAGTCCGAGAATGATGGTTTCATCCAGTAGCGTATTAAAGACGCGATTGCCGCGGAAGGCTTTGTACAGCCCCTTGGTCACCGTATAGACCCCACCCTTTTGCGCCACGTCCTCGCCGAACAGGAGAGTTTCTGGGTATTTGCACATCAACTCGTGCAGAGCTTGGTTGATCTGGATGGACAGGTGGCGCGGGGCCTGCTTCTCCGGCAGCGCTTCCTCACTCCCGTAGATCTTGAGCCGGGTCGCATCGAAATCGATACGCTCGGCCTCAGCCTTCACCGCCGCGGGGCTGTAGGGTGCCAGCGGTGCCACCACCTGTTCGAGGGTTTCGATCTTCGGGGTTTGATCGGCCACGTCGGCAGCAGTGAAACAGCGCACACGCATGGCCTCATACGCTGCAAGCAAACTGTCTTTCGTGAACAGACCTACCTCTAGTGCAATGGCGGCGGAGCGCAATAACGGATCGGTGGCTTCCAGCGCAATCAATTCTTCCAGCGAACGCCACTCGATCTCGAAGTCGGTGCCGGCGTGGCCCATGATGCGAGTGGTGCGCATGTGAAGAAAGGTCGGTCGGCGCGTCGAGCGGCAATGCTCAATGGCGCGCTGCACCTGAGCATAGCCTTCGGCCAGATCCAGACCATCCGCGTAGAAATAGTCAAGGTCGGGGCGCTGCGAAAAGTTGCGCGCAATCCAACCCGTCGGCGTCTTTACCGAGATACCGATACCGTTGTCTTCGCAAACAAACAGCGCCGGCGCCGGCAGCTTCTGGTAGGACGTCCACGCCGCCGCGTTGAAGGCGGTCTGCGCAGTCGCGTGGTTGGAGCTGGCGTCACCGAACGAGCAGATCGTGATCGAGTCATCCGGCACCGGCAGCGTGTGCCCGATGCGTTTTGCCTGCTCAATCGCTATTGCAGTTCCCAAGGCCTTGGGCAGATGCGAGGCAATGGTCGAAGTCTGAGGAATCACCCAAAGCGGTTTGCTGCCCCAGACTTTGTGCCGCCCACCCGAAGCAGGATCTTCCGCGCTGGCCGCAAAACTCAGGGCCGAATCCATCACCGGATCCATGCCCGGCAATTTACGGAAACGCTCGGCCATGAAACCACCCGAACGGTAATGCAGGAACGCCGGATCGGTGTGTCGCGCCAGTCGCGCCACCATCGCGTTGCCTTCGTGGCCACTGGATCCGATGGTGTAAAACACCTTGTTTTTGACGCGCAGCACGCGTGCCATCAAGTCCAAGTGGCGCGAGACCAATTGGGATTCGAAAAGATCCAGAAAATCCGCAACGCTGCACGCACTCCCTGGAAGCACTGGCTCGTGCGACGCCGGCGGCGCTCTGTCCGGGCCACCCCAAGCCTGCACGAAGTCAATGAAGTTGCGATCACATATTTCCGCACGGTTTAGACCGCGTTGGTGGGCAGGGATTACAGGACTGGACATGTTCGATCCGGAAAGGAAAAGGCGGCACCGGACGCGATTGGCCCGATACAAAATCGGACAATTGTATTACCCCCGCGCAGTTCATGCAGCTCGGTAGATCGATGAGATGTTTTCCCCGTGAAGACGGCACAGGCTGTCGGGAGGCGGACTTTAATGATGGAAGGGACTTGACGGGAAGCATTGCATGTTGGCCCGCTCGCGTTGTCTACTTGACAAAGACCACTTGTTTGCAGGGTGTTCGTTGCGGGTCATCGAGCATCGATAACGCGGAAATCAGGAAGAACGTCATGACGAAAGCCTCAACGGTCATTAGGACTGCAATCGGACTCACTGCACTAGGCGTCATCTTCCTGTCGTCAGGATTGGCACAGGCGGCGAATTATCGTTTGGCAGTGGAACCATCCTTTCCCTCAGAGCAAGCGACAGAGGTCTATCAGCCGTTAGCTGACTATCTCAAACGTCGAACCGGGCACAATTTCCAACTCATCGTGGCACGCAACTACCACACCTATTGGCGTGACTTGCGTGACGACGCACCCGTGGATTTTGCTTTTGAAGAGGCCCATTTTGCAGATTTTCGCATGCAGCTAAATGGCTTCTCTCCGATCGCGCGCAACGCTGAGCCCACAGTCTATGCGCTGATTGCCTCAGCTGAATTCGAAGGTAAAAAGGTTCGCGCGTTAATTGGCGAACCGGTGGCGTGCATGTCCGCACCGAGCTTGGGCTTTGCCTTGCTGGCAAAGATGTACGACAACAATCCTTTGGCACAGCCGAGCGTGCGCTCGGATGCGGCGTCGTGGCGTGATGGGGTGCAGATGATTTTCGCAGGTGAGGTCAAGGGGGCCGTGGTGCCGGCATATCTCGCCGAAGAGTTCTATAACTTACCGACCTTAGCGCGTACCGATCCCATACCCGGCAAGGCCTTTACCGCCTCCCCCCAGATACCGGCGGAAGTGATTACGGCCGTCGCCGAGGCATTGGAAACACTGCACGAAGATCCTGACCTCTATAACGTTCTGGCTGAGCTCGGCGTTAGTCGTTTCGTACCTGCTACTGCCGCCGAATACACAGGCCAGAGCCAGCTCTTGCGTGGATTTTACGGTTACGACAAAGCCATCAAGGCCCATGCCAAAAAAACGCGTGATGCCGCACAAGCCGCTGAACAGGCCGAGCTCAGTGAATCATCGGGTGAGATGGAACCGTCACCCTGACTCTCGGCCCTCTACGGCTTAGCGACCCGCGTGACAGGCCTGTTACTCACGCTTCATCAGGTGTCGCACCAAAGCTTACTGCCAGGTTTCGATAAGCCTCGCGCTGGGCGTCATTGCTCGGCTTGGGCGCTTCTATTTCCAACACCACGAATTGATCGCCTTGGGGTTGCCCGGCCATGCCGCGACCGCGCAGGCGCAGCCGTCGGCCACTGTCCGATCCCGCCGGCACACTGAGCTGGACTGGACCCGCTAGTGTGGGAACTTCGATGTTGCCGCCCAATGCAGCCTCCCAAGGGGAAATCCGCCGGCGCACGATAATGTTGCGGCCATCCACTTCGTAGGTTGGGTGCGGGCGAAAGCCAATTTCGATCAAAAGATCGCGACCATGGCCACCCTGCCCCTTGAGCCGGATCACCTGTCCGGCGGCAATACCGGCCGGAATTTTGATTTCCAATGTCTTGCCGTTGATATCAACGCGCTGTTTTGTGCCGGCGTAGGCCATCTCCAGATCGATGTCCAACTGCGCACGCACATCAGGCGGAGGCGGCGCTGGACCACGCCCGGCGCGTGCACGGCCAAACACCGACTCGAAGAAGTCACTGAAATCGCTATCGCCAAACCCCTCACCGCCGCGGCCTGAATAGCTTCGACCGCCCCCACCCGGCGGCTGATATTGATCGCCAGAACGATAGCCGTTGGCGCGCAGACTGTCGTATTCAGCGCGACGATCCTTGTTGCCCAGAACCTCGTTGGCCTCATTGGCGGCCTTGAACTTCTCTTCCGCACCGGGTTCTTTGCTGACATCCGGATGATACTTGCGCGCAAGTCGACGATAGGCCGACTTGATCGTTTTCTCATCAGCATCGGGCGAAACCCCGAGCACTTGGTAATAGTCCTTGAATTCCATGCCTCACCGTTGCCAATGTATGGCGATCCCACCAAATGATAGTGCGCAAACGCAGCGGCCCGCGAGGTTTCCCTGCGGGCCGCGGCGTGTGCATGACCTGACGCTTAAGTCATGAACATCAAAGCTTACTGCACCTGAATACGGCGCGGCGTGGTTTCCGGCTTCTTAGGGATGCTGATTTCCAGCACGCCGTGACGACCGCTGGCACTTACGCCATCGGCATCAGCACTGTCGGGCAAGGAAAAACGACGGTAAAACACACCGTGAGAACGCTCGACCCGAGAAAACGCTGCGTTTTCCTCGCTGCTCGATGCCATGCGCTCACCCTTGATCGTCAAAATACCCTTGTCCATCTGGATTTCGATTTCCGCCGGATCCACACCAGGGATGTCGGCAAAAATGACAAAGCGCGTGTCCTCTTCCTTGATATCAACGCGCGGTGCCCATTGGCTGGTCACCACATTGCTCTGGTCGCCGTCTGCATCGTGCAGGGCACGCTCAAAGAACTTGTTCAGCTCCGTCGGCCAGCCGTACTGGCTAACAAGACGGGAAACTGGATTCTGGTAGTTGCTCATGATCTGGCTCCTTGGTATCAAACCGAACGCGGCCTTACCGCTTGCCTCATCATGTGGTTTCCAACGGCGTACAAATCAAGCATCCAAGGAGCATAAACCGCGAAGATAGTGACGGCCGTTTTGATTTGCTTCAGCTTGCGCGCAGCACCGCAAGACGCTGACACGTGTCCTTTGCGTCTTGTGCCGTGATCGGCTCTGCCCAGTCTTCCATCAATACGGCATAGACCAACTGATCGAGCTGCTGCGCAAAGCGTCGCGTGATCTGGTCAGGATCCGGCACAGATTTGGCATCGGCTATCAGTCCAAAGTGCACCTTTCCCTGATAGCTCAGAATCGAGAGCCCCAAGCCGATGCTGCCTGTCTGCGGCACCCAGAACATGAATTCCTTGATGCGCGCGCCGGCCATGTAGAGCGGCATCTCCGGGCCGGGCACATTGGTCGCCACGGCCGTCGCCTTTCGACTGAACAGATCCAGTGCCATGCGCTGCATCGGTGTGGGTGTCATGCCCAGCGCCGCCAGAGCACCAAAGGTCATGATCGCCTGACGTGAGGATTTGATCCGGTCCATCTCATCGGCTACATGACGCACCCGTGCGATCGGGTTGCACTCACCCACCGGCAATTCGAGGAATACCAAGCCGAAATGATTGCCTAATTTTTTGGCATGCTCGAGCGGGCGCAGATTGACTGGGACGGTCGCGCGCAAGGTCAGGCCGTCCGCCTGCTCACCAATCTCGAGCAGATACTCGCGCAAGGCCCCAGCCGCACATGCCAGCAGCACGTCATTGACCGTGCATTGCAGTGCACGACTAACAGCCTTCACTTCATCCAGCCGTAAGGGTTCGGCCCAGGCGCAGCGCTTGATCACACCCAGCGGCGCTTTCAACACGGTCGAAGGATCGTCATCGAGGGTCAAGGCTTGGAGCAGCTCGCGCGTGATTTCTCCGCCTTCACGCGCTAGCACGCTGGCGAGGCTAGGATCACGATACAAAGCCATGCTGCCATCCAGCATCTTGCCACCCAGCTTCATCGCTGATTCGACTTGGCGCATACCCGGATAGAAGAAGCGACGGGTGATCTTCTCACCGTCTTGTTTCAGCCACGCCTTCGCCAATGCATCCTCGGGCTCCGGCTCAGGCGACACATCAGTCAACGACAGCAGCACCTGGATCAAGGCGATACCGTCGGCATAACAATGGTGCACACGCGCAATGAGCGCGCTGCCACCATTGTGATTCTCCACCAGATGGAATTGCCAAAGCGGCTTGGAATGATCCAACGCGGTCGATGCGAGCTGGCTGACTAGGCGTTGCAACTCGAGCTTCCCGGCCGCACCCGGCAAAGCGGTCAAACGCACATGCCATTCCAGATCAAAATCGGCGTCGGTTTCCCAGTGACACGCCGTGCCGAGGTCTACCGCTTTCTGGCGGAAGCGCTGGAAAGCCAAGAATCGCTCGGCAATCAATTGACGCAATGCTTGGATGGAAAGGCGTTGCTCGAACATCAGCACGCCCGTGATCATCATCAAGTTGGTGGGTTTTTCCATGCGCAACCAAGCCGTGTCGACTTTGGACATGGCTTCGCGCTGCTTACCGTTCCGGATCATTCGCCATCCAATACGCATCATTCGAGTCAACTGATGTTGCCCTCCCGCCGAGGCATCGTCAACGCACATTCCACCGCCCTTACAAGGCCGGCTTCCACTCTGCATGGATCATCTGCCAGTCATCTGGCCCGTCACGCCAGCCACTGCGAACGCTCCATGCTCGCGCATTGTCCGGCAGCAGACCACCTCGACCGCCGGTAAGCAGCGCGGTGAAGGTCACCGTGGCGCGCTCACCATGCATTTCGACCGTCATGGGCCCCAAGCTTGCGCCAATCCGCTCATTGCGCAGCACCTGAACTCTTAATAGATTGCGCACGCCCTCACGATCAAGACCAGACTCGCCCGTAAAGTCCTCCGCGATGCCAGCGACAAAGTCGCTTGGCCGTCCTGTTTCCAACGCCTCCTGCATCGCAGCGACACGCGCTCGCAATCTATCTTCCGGCGGGCTGCGTGAGCAGCCAACAAGGCTCGACAGCATCAAGGCTGCGACAAAAATCGCACACACGTTCGTGCTGCCACGACAACTCCAACTTAGATTTGACACTGTTCGCCTTGCTCCCCTCATCACGCCTGTGATCCAATCATCGGACATTAGCTGAACGCGTGCTACCGACGCCGTTCGTACCACCACCGATGTAATCCGGGAGGAATACCATGAGTATCGAGCGTCCTTGGCTAGCCAGTTACCCCAAGAATGTGCCAGCCGAGATCGACCTCACTGAGTTCACCTCAATCCCGGATGTCCTTATCAAAGCGTGTCGTGAGTTCGCCACAAAGCCAGCTTACGAGAACATGGGCCGCGCCCTGAGCTACGCCCAAATCGACGCACTCAGCACGCAATTTGCGGCCTACCTGTTGTACGACCTCAAGCTCAAAAAGGGCGATCGCGTCGCGATCATGCTGCCCAACGTGTTGCAGTATCCGATCGCAATCTTCGGTGCACTGCGCGCGGGCCTGACCGTGGTCAACACCAACCCGATGTACACCACGCGCGAACTCAAGCACCAGCTTGAGGACTCCGGCGCAAAAGCCATCGTGGTGTTGGACAACTTCGCCGCCACGCTATCCGAGGTACTGTCAGAGACCGCTGTGGAGCAAGTGATCACCACGGGCGTGGGCGACCTACTCGGCTTTCCCAAAGGCAACATCGTCAATTTCGTACTGAAGTACGTGAAGAAGGCGATACCCGACTTCAACATTCACGGCGCTATCCGCTTCAACGATGCGCTTGCACGCGGCGCCGGCAAGACGCTTCCGAGCATATCAATTGCTCACGAGGACATTGCCTTTTTGCAGTACACCGGCGGCACCACAGGCGTCGCTAAAGGGGCCATGCTGACCCACCGCAACCTCGTTGCAAATATGCAGCAAGCGTCCGCATGGTTGGGCACCAACATCAATCTCGGCCAAGAGCACATCATCACGGCGCTGCCGCTGTATCACATCTTCGCACTCACCGCGAACTGCTTAGTCTTCCTAAAATTTGGCGGCCTTAATCACCTCATCACCAACCCGCGAGACATGGCTGGTTTCGTGAAGATTTTGTCCGGCATCCCGTTCACCGCCATCACCGGCGTCAACACCTTGTTCAACGGTTTGCTCAACACGCCCGGTTTTGACAAGCTAGATTTCTCCCATTTGCACCTCACCCTGGGTGGCGGCATGGCGGTGCAGCGTGCGGTTGCCGAGCGCTGGAAACAGGTGACGGGCGTAACCTTGGTGGAAGCTTACGGCCTCACCGAGACCTCGCCGGCGGCCTGTATCAACCCGCTGAATATAGAAGCTTTTAACGCGTCAATCGGCCTGCCGATTTCCTCCACTGAATGTTGCGTGATGGATGAAGACCGCAACATGTTGCCAACAGGAGAAGTTGGCGAACTCTGCGTCCGCGGGCCGCAAGTGATGCCGGGATACTGGCAACGTCCGGAAGAAACCGCAAAGGTGCTGACCAAGGACAACTGGCTGCTGACCGGCGATATGGCCAAGATGGACGAAAAGGGTTTTTTCTACATCGTCGATCGCAAAAAGGACATGATCCTAGTCTCAGGCTTCAACGTTTATCCAAACGAAATCGAAGACGTAGTGGCGCTGATGCCGGGCGTGTTGGAGGTCGCAGCGGTAGGCGTGCCTGACAAGAAGTCGGGCGAAGCAGTGAAGCTCGTGGTTGTGCGCAAGGACCCAGGCCTGACCGCGGACGACATCAAGAAATTTTGTCGGCACGAACTAACCGGCTACAAGCAGCCGCGCTATATCGAGTTTCGCACCAGCTTGCCCAAGTCCAACGTGGGCAAAATCCTGCGACGGGAGCTGCGCGACAGCGCCCCACAGGAGTCGGTCGACACGCCGTAACGGCAACACCGCGCGTGCAATCCGCGCCAGCAGCCACCTTAGGCGCTGTTGGCGCGTACCGCCGTCTACGCTTTCTTGGCAGCGGCTGAGGCTTCTGGCCGCATGTAGGGAAACAGAAGCACGTCGCGGATTGAGTCTGCACCCGTCAAAAGCATGACCAGCCGGTCGATTCCGATACCCAAGCCGCCGGTGGGTGCCAATCCATATTCCAGCGCACGGATATAGTCGGCATCGAAATGCATGGCTTCGTCGTCACCGCCCTCCATGGCTTCAACCTGAGCATGAAAGCGTGCGGCTTGATCTTCCGGGTCATTCAGCTCGGAAAAACCGTTGGCAATTTCCTTGCCATTGACGAACAGCTCAAATCGGTCAGTGAAGCCGGGCTCAGCGTCGCTCGCACGCGCCAGCGGAGAGACTTCCTCTGGATGCATCGTGATAAAGGTCGGTTGAATCAGGGTGTGCTCGACCGTGACCTCAAAAATCTCCAACAACAAGCGACCCCAACCCCATGCTGGTTTGATCTTGATTTTAAGGCGCGCGCAGTGTTGCGCCAAAGCCTCTCTATCCATGCAGTCGTGTGCGCTGATCTCCGGATTATGGTGCCGCACTGCTTCGTCCATGCGCCAGCGCCGGAATGCAGGATCAAGCTCGATCTGCGCGCCCTCCCACGTGATTGAGGTGGTGCCGAGCACGTCTTGGGCCGCATCACGAATCATGGCCTCGGTCAGATCCATGATTTCGTTGTAGGTGGCATAGGCCTCGTACAACTCCAGCATGGTGAACTCAGGATTGTGCCGTGTAGAAACGCCCTCGTTTCGGAAATTTCTATTGATCTCGTAAATGCGTTCCAGCCCGCCCACCACCAGTCGCTTGAGATACAGCTCTGGTGCAACGCGCAGGTAAAGCTCCATGTCCAGCGCGTTGTGGTGCGTGATGAAAGGCCGCGCTGTCGCGCCGCCTGGAATAATCTGCATCATCGGGGTTTCCACTTCGAGAAACCTACGTGCATCCAACCAGTTACGGATCGAACGAACGATTTTCGAGCGCTTGATGAAAACCTCGCGGGCTTCCGGCGTGACGATCAAATCAACATAGCGCTGACGGTAGCGCTGCTCAACATCTGCGAGGCCATGCCATTTGTCTGGCAATGGGCGCAGGCTCTTTGTCAGAAGTCGCAAGGCCTTGGCGCGCACCGAGAGCTCGCCAGTGCGGGTGCGAGTGAGCGTGCCGGAAACCGCCACGATGTCGCCCACATCCCAGCCCTTGAAGGCTTCATATACCGCGCCCAGCGCGTTGGCTTGGAGAAACACCTGGATGCGACCGGATTCATCCTGGATCTGGGCAAAGCTGGCCTTGCCCATCACTCGTTTGGCTATCAGTCTGCCGGCCATTTCCACGTTTCGACCCAGACCCTCCAGCGCTTCTGCATCCCAGCGCTCCGCATCGTCGAACTCCGCTTGGAAGTCACCAGCATAGTGTTGGCGGCGAAAGTCATTGGGAAATGCAACCCCCTGCTCGCGCAACGCCTTGAGCTTTTCACGCCGCTCAGCGATCAGGCGATTCTCGTCGACCGGCGCGGCGGCAGGCGTGGTATCAGTCATGGGATCAAATTCCTGGTGAGGCCTTTATGCAGGCATCGGCCACACGGACGCGACGCCTCCGGACGGCCATAAAAAGTGAAAGGGCATACTGACAAGGGTATGGCTTCACGCCGCATCGTTACGCTTAGCACCGGCATCGAGCCCGGCTTTGAGGCTGGCTTCTACAAATTCGTCCAAATCACCATCAAGCACTTTCTGCGTATCGGTGCGCTCAATACCCGTGCGCAAGTCCTTGATCCGACTCTGATCCAGCACGTAGTTGCGGATCTGGTTACCCCAGCCGATATCAGACTTGCCGGCCTCGACAGCATCGCGCTCAACATTGCGTTTTTGCACTTCGAGCTCGTACAGACGCGCCTTCAGCATTTTCATCGCGCGGTCGCGGTTGGAATGCTGGGAGCGCTCGGTCTGGCAGGCTGCGACCACGCCAGTCGGCATATGGGTAATACGCACCGCAGATTCGGTTTTGTTAACATGCTGACCACCGGCACCCGAGGATCGATAGACGTCGGTTTTCAGGTCGGCCGGATTGATGTCAATCTCGATGTCGTCGTCCACCTCTGGTGACACGAAGACCGAGGTGAAGCTGGTGTGGCGACGGTTGTCCGAGTCAAACGGACTCTTACGCACCAGTCGATGCACCCCTGTCTCGGTCTTGAGCCAGCCGTAGGCGTAATCACCTTCTACTCGAATTGTGGCGGATTTGATACCCGCCACATCACCGCCGGAGGCTTCCAGCAGTTCGGTTTTCCAACCCCGATGCTCGCACCAGCGCAGATACATCCGTAGCAAAATCTCGGCCCAATCCTGCGCTTCGGTGCCGCCCGCTCCGGCTTGGATGTCAACAAACGCGGGTGCGGCATCCATCTTGCCGCCAAACATGCGAGCAAATTCAAGCTTACCGAGCTCGTTTTCGTAATCGGCAACGTCAGAAGCAACCGCCTCTGCGGTTTCGTCGTCACCCTCCATTTCAGCAAGCTCGAGCAACTCGTCGGCACTTTTTAGCCCCGAATCAAGCCGGCTCAAACCCGAAACGACCCGATCGAGGCTGGCCCGCTCGCGTCCAAGAGCCTGCGCGCGCTCGGGATCGTTCCAGACTCCGGGATCCTCCAGCTCACGCGTCACTTCTTCCAGACGTTCGGCCTTTTGGTCGAAGTCAAAGATACCCCCTGAGCACGACAAGGCGCTCGCTGAGGTCGGCAATATGGGTACGAACGGGATTGAGCTCGATCATGGCGCAGCAAACTAAAGGTTGACGAAACAACCGTGCATTTTAGCAGACACGCACGCGCTCTTAGATAGTAAAGCCATTACCGAAGAACAGGAGCGTAGCCAACGCCACCGCGATCAGCACCGATGCAAGCAACAGCCAACCTAAATTGAACCGACCTTGAGGCAAATCGGCGACCTTGGACTGTTGATCGGGCAAGGACGATGACGTGATCGCTGGCACGGTCTGGGTGATGGGTCGCTGCCGTGGAGCGAAGTCGCTGACACCGCGTGGCGGCAAACCAGGCGCTTCAATCACAAAGCGGTGCAATTCAATAGCGATCTGATCTTCCGGGTGAAGTACGGCGTTCTCGAGACGTTCGCCATTGATTTGAAGAGTGTTGCCGGGCGCTTCGGCGCGCAGTATCACCTGGTCGTGTCGCAGCGCGATGCGCGAATGGCGCGGTGCAAGACCGGCGTCTTCGATCCGGATGTCGGCGTCAGCGGCCGAACCAATCAACAGTTCAGACGCCAATGAAAAGGTGCGCCCATGAAACATGCCGGAGATACCGCGAAGAACGGCCCTTGATGCCGCGGCGTTGCCGGATGCGTCTTTAGGCAAACTGCGATGTGACGGCAGGTCACGAACGATCACATCGTCCTCGGCCAACATCACGCAGAAGCGGATACTGCCTAAACTGACCACATCGCCCAGACGCACCATCGCCGACTCACGTATCGGCCGTGCGTTGACATGGGCAACACCGGCGCCCGGCTCCAAGCGCAGCCAGAGTCCGCGCTGCGGATCGACCGCCAGCGTGGCGTGGTGTGCCAGCCAGCCAGCGTCGCTAACGCGAACATTACATTCGTCGGATGTGCCGAAACTCAACTCCCCTGGAGCCAGGTTGACTTCAACATGCTTCCGATCGGGAAACACCAAGCGCATTCACCACCCTCCCGCATTCATTGCCGAACTTTATCAGAGCAGCAACCGCTGTGCCCGGCCACCATGCCGACTGGTAACGCAAAGCGATTGCGTCCAGAATCCGAGTTCTCTGACAGCTCTAACTACCTATGCCCACTATCGACATCCGCCATCCCCATTCCCGTAGCCGCGATGAAGCCCGCGAAGCCGTGACGCGGGTGGCGGACAAAATACAAGAGCGCTTCGAAGTCGGTTGTGCGTGGGCCGAGGATACTCTCGAATTCCGCCGCAGCGGTGTCGATGGCGAGATTCGCGTGCAAGATGATGAAATTCATGTCTTGGTGAATCTCGGATTTATGCTGACGTTCCTGCGTGGGCCGATCGAAAGCGAAATCCGCAACTACCTCGAACGCGAGTTTGCCTGAAGCAAGAACTCGGGATTTGCAGCGAACAAACCGCGCGATATCTCGCCTTCACGGCGTGCGATCTCGCTCATAAAGGCAGCCGCGTTGTCCATCTGTGCAAATGCAGAAAAGCCGCGCTCAAGAAAGCCCTGCAACTCCATCAAACCCGTTGCGCGCGCTGGCAGCCGCGACACCCGCAACACCCGCCCCAACCAAGGCTTCCGGACTGCATCATCCAAGGTGACGCCGATCCGCACGATCAAGTCGATCTGGCGCTGACGCAGGCGTGGCAGGCCCGCTTTGCGATATGCGTCGGCATAGGTGATCACATCGATGGACGAAACGTCGGGCGGCATACGCAATCCCGTTTCGGGATCAGTTTCCAGAACGGTCGCGACACGCAAATCGAGGGCGTGGGACAACACCGCCAGTTCGATTGCGTCAGCGGCAGTTCCCAATAACTCGTCGGGCAATAGGCGCTTCATCATTGGCATTACCCGCCTCACGCCACGATCGCGCGCACTGACATCCCTATCTCCATACAAGTCTTCGAGAAAGAACCGCGCGGCTGCGCGGGTATCGGCCGCTTCGGTGAAGTCTGCGAAAGACGTCGCCAGCCGCTCAGACTGCCAGCGCTGCAGCGGACGCAGCCACGGTGAGCGATTGCGCGGCTCCAGCTCAGGATCGCGATACCGTGCATTGATCTCAAGAACACGCTCGAGGCGGGCATCAACGCTTGAAGATGTGGGTATTTTCGAGTCCATCAAAAGGTTTCTTCCAAAGCAAGTGCCGACTAATGCACATTTCTTCCGGATTGAAGCTTTGCTCGAACCGGACTGGGCTAGAATCGGGACGAGCCCCATTAATACAAGCCCTCGATGCTGATATTGCAACCTGCTTCACGCCGCCGCCGCAGTCGATCCCGAATCGGGATCGCCATCGCGGGCGGTGGCCCAATCGGCGCAATGTACGAACTGGGCGTCCTGCGCGCTCTCGATCAGGCAGTCGAAGGCCTCGATCTGACCGCGCTGGATGTCTATGTTGGAGTCAGCTCAGGCGCGTTTCTGGCCGCTAGTTTGGCTAATCGCATCGACACCGAGCAAATGTGTCGGATATTCATCACCGGCGACGCCAACGACGTGCGTTTCAACCCGGATGACTTCGTGCGCCCCGCGCTGCGCGAATACCTCAACCGCGCCAGCTCAGTACCCCGCTTGGTGCAGGAATGGCTGCGCAGCGTGCTCGCGCAGCCCAATAGCCTGCATCTGGGTGAGGCCGTGAGCCGGCTGGGTGCCTTGGTACCTACCGGCCTGTTCGACAATGCCCCGGTAGCGCGCTTCCTGCACGATGCCTACACCCGCCACGGCCGGACTGACGACTTCCGCGAACTCAAACGTCGGCTCTATATCGTCGCTGCGGATCTGGACAATGGCGAGGTGGTGCGTTTTGGTGACGCGGAATGGGATGACATCCCCATTTCTAAAGCCGTACAAGCCAGTTCAGCGCTGCCGGTTCTTTACCCACCCGTTGAAATCCGCGGCCGCCAATTCGTCGATGGCGCGGTGCGTCGCACGATGCATGCCTCGGTCGCGTTTGATGCAGACATCGACCTGTTTATTGGCATCAATCCACTGGTGCCGGTGGACGTGGGCCAAGCTCAGGACTCGAGCGGCAACAAGATCAAACGCCTAGCCAGTGGCGGGCTCCCGATGGTGTTGTCGCAAGCATTTCGGACCATGCTTTACTCGCGCATGCGAGTGGGGATGCAGCGGCATGCGCAGCAATACAACGAAATTGATCAAGTCGTTTTCGAGCCCAGCCCGCGCGACGGCGACATGTTCTTCACCAATGCCTTCAGTTACAGCGCACGCGCCGATGTTTGTGACTTTGCTTACGCTGCAACACTTGCGGACCTGCGGGAACGCTATGACGAAATGGCACCTTTGCTAGCGCGACATGGATTAACCCTGCGCAAAGATATCCTTGAGGATCGTGCACTCAGTCTGCGTAACAGTCTGAATCCAGCACCGCGTCGCATCACCGATGCCACGGAGCGACTGCGTCGCGCGCTCGACGACGTCGACGGAATGCTTAAGGCACGCGCCAGCGCATGATCCGGTTCATATCCCTGCCCCAACGGCATAAATCTCGTGATGTGCACAGACCGGCGAAGTTTTCGGTCGTACTGTTGAGCGTGGTGTTGCTGTGGGCGCTATCCGCCTGCGCGCCTATGCCGGAGCGTAATTCACTGGCGACATGGGTGCCCTCCCCCAATCAAGACATGCGCCGGCCAGTCATCATTGTCATCCACGCCACGGAGCAAGATGGTGTGGAGCGCAGCCTGCAAACCTTGCGTACCCGCAACAGCGGCGGGCCAGTGAGTTCGCACTATCTGATCGGACGTGACGGTGTTTTGTATCAGCTGGTGGCGGACGAACGCCGCGCCTGGCATGCCGGCGGCGGACGCTGGGGCGCCATCACCGATCTTAATTCGGCCTCGATCGGTATCGAGCTGGACAACAACGGCGGCGCCGACTTTCCACCAGAACAGATTGACGCCCTCATACGCCTGCTCGATGACCTGTGCACACGCTTATTTATCCCACGCAGCCAAGTCATCGCCCACGCCGACATGGCGCCCACGCGCAAGCGCGATCCGAACGCCCTTTTCCCGTGGAAAACATTAGCTGAGGCTGGCTTTGGCATCTGGCCAGAGGACGATGCGACGGCCGCACCGGAAGGCTTCGACCCTTGGCTGGCTTTGGCTGCCATCGGTTACCCTCTCGACCATCCGCAGGCTGCTTTGCGTGCATTCCAACGCCGCTTTCGCGGCATCGAAACACCGCTATCGTCCAGTGTGGCCGAACTGGCGCCTGACGATGAAGACGCCCGTATCCTGTACTCGCTCACCCGACATCTTCGGCCGTCGGTGCCAGCCAGCGACTGAGCCAACGATCCGATCAGGCCGCATTACTCACAGTGTCGCCAGATCATCACGATGGATCACATTGTCGCCGTAGTTGTAACCGAGCACTGCGTCGATATCGCGGCTGTGCAGGTGAGCAATGCGCCGCACGTCGCGTGCAGAATACTGGACGATGCCATGTGCAATCGGCCGCGAACCGGCTTCGCTGGCGCAGTGGATTTCGATGATATCGCCGCGCGCAAAATCGCCCTGCGCTTCCAACACTCCACCGGGCAGCAATGAAGCGCCTCGTTCGACCAGCGCTCGACCTGCACCGACATCAACCACAATGCTACCGGGTGCTGTTGGCGCATGACGCAACCAATGTTTGCGCGCTGCCAGACGAGTCGAAGCCGGGCGAAAACGCGTGCCACGGACCCGATCCTGCGCCATCAGACGCAAAGTATGCGCATCGGTGCCGTTGAACAAGACCGTCTCGATCCCGGCGCTCGCTGCTTTGGATGCGGCTTGCAGCTTGGTCAACATGCCACCTGTACCGACCGACGTGCCGGCCCCGCCGGCCATCGCGAAGATCGCCGCATCGACGTGCGCGACCTCGTCAATCGCACATGCCAGCGGATCGCTGCGTGGATCGGCGCTGTAAAGGCCATTCACATCGCTAGCTATAAAAAGCATGTCAGCGTCGATAAGCGTGGCGACAAACGCGGCCAGATTATCGTTGTCGCCAAGCTTGAGCTCATCGACCGAAACCGTGTCGTTTTCATTGACAACCGGCAAGGTGTTCAAGCGCAACAACTCCAGCAGGCTGGCACGCGCATTGAGATAGCGCCGACGATTGCGTAGATCATCGTGGGTCAATAGCACCTGCGCGACTGGGCGCTCGAAAAACCGTTGCCACAAAGCAATCAGCTGCACCTGACCCACGGCTGCCAAAGCTTGACGGGCAGCCATCGCGGCGCCGGCGATTTGCGTTTTCGGCAAGATCGCGCGCCCCGCAGCCACCGCACCCGACGATACAATCACCACCTCACGTCCGGCTTGGTGCTGGCTGGACACAAATTGCGCCAGACCAAGCGCATGGTGCGGTGTCAATCCACCGCCCGGCGCGGCCAAAAGGCTGCTGCCGACCTTGAGAACAGCACGCCGCCAAGTGGGGAGCGCTTGTTCAGTGAAGCCGCTGCTGCCGTCCTGATTCATGAATGACCTTGCGACCGGATTGACCCAAAAGACACACCCATTCCTGGGAGAGCAAGCCGTGGCACGTTCAACGCGGAAACAACGGCGGAAGGGCTTGGCGTGCGTGTGCCAGTCGCTCGACGAGGATGTCGAGTCGCAAGTCACCGCTTGCGCCGGGTGAGACGCGCGCGACAAGACTGGATTCTGGTGTACGGCCCTGCCCGGCTTCACTGGCCGTATCGGCGGCCGCACGGTAGGCATCGCGGAACGGAATACCGGCTACCGCCGCTTCGATCGCAACATCGGTGGCATACATCGACGGCTCGATCGCCGCTCGCAAGCTCGCTTCCCGCCAATGAAAGTCACGCAGGAGGTCAGGTAACAGCGCGAGTGCATTCAAGCCTTGTCCAAAGCCCCGAACCAGCGCTCCCTTGCCGATCTGCAAGTCACGTTGGTAGCCGGACGGCAGGGACAAAAGCTGCTCGATTTCGGTACGGGCTGCGGCCACCGACGCATAACTGGCGCGCATCAGTTCAATGACATCAGGATTACGTTTATTGGGCATGATCGATGAGCCGGTGGTGTATCGCGCCGGCAGTTCCACAAAGCCGAATTCCGCTGTCGTGAACAGGGACAGATCCCAGGCCAACCGGCGCAGATCGAGCAGTGCTTGCGCCAAGCTATCAAGTGCCGCCAACTCCAGTTTGCCGCGTGAAAGCTGAGCGTAAATCGGCGAGAGCTGCATCCGCGAAAAGCCGAGTGCGTGCGTGGTGTGCTCACGATCCAAGGGCAGATTGACGCCATAACCTGCGGCGGTACCCAGCGGATTGGAGTCCAGCAAGGCCAGCGCGGCCCGTGCGCTCATCACATTGTCGATAAAAGCCTCGGCGAAGCCGGCAAACCACATCGACGTCGACGAAACCACGGCTCGCTGGATATGGGTATAACCGGGCAATGGCAGCGATTCACGTCCCGCCCGCTCAAGACACACGCTGGCAATTTCGAGAGTACTGCCGATCAATTCAGCCAGCTTTTCCTTCAGCCACAAACGCGTGGCAACCAACACCTGGTCATTGCGACTGCGACCGGTATGCACACGCCTGCCGGCGTCGCCAAGGCGTTCAATCAACCGCGCTTCAATGGCGGAATGACCGTCCTCATATTGCTCATCGAGCACGAAGCGCCCGGCGCGGAAGTCGTCGGCCAACACCGCCAACTCATCACCCAAGGCGGCAGCTTCAGTGGCAGAAACAATGCCGATATTGTGTAAGCCCTCAACATGCGCGTGACTGGCCTGAATGTCATGCAGGAAAAAGTCACGGTCCAGAATCACGTCGTTACCGGCAAGAAAACGCATGATGCGCGCATCGGTTTCGACGCCGGATTTCTGCCACAGAAGATCGCTCATGGGGTAATTCCCGTCATTTCGTCAAAGCCGAGGGCTAGGTTGAGGTTTTGAAGGGCTTGAGTTGCCGCGCCCTTGAGCAGATTGTCGAGGGTCGCCACGATCACCACGCGACGTCCATCTGCTGAGACCGTGAAAGCCCCGATCGCCGCTCCATTGCGCCTGGCGATCTGCGACACCCAAGGCGCTTCGTCCTGAATGTCGATCAGCGGTTCATTGCCGAACGCGGCGAGGTACTTAGCCCGGATCGCCTCGCGGCTCATACGCTCGCGCAACCACAGATTGACCGTCATCGTAATACCACGAAAATGCGCGGCCACATGCGGCATGAACTCCACCGGCAAGCCCAGTTGCGCGGTGACTTCGCGTTCATGAATGTGGTTAGTCAGTGCGTAAGGCATCAGGTTATCGCGCAGCTTTTCCACATCGTTTTTGTCGGAGGGCGTGGTGCCTGCGCCTGAATAACCGGACACACCAAAGCACTGCGGCGGCCCCGCTAGTTCATCCTTGAGCGGGGTGATCGCTAACTGCATGGCCGTGGCATAGCAACCCGGATTACTGATCCGGCGTTGGCCGCGGTAGTGCGTGCGGGTCAATTCGGGCAGGCCGTAATACCAGCTCGAATCAAAACGGTAGTCGGCCGACAGATCGACGATGACCAGATCCTCACGTTTGACTGCATCGAAGGCGGCGACGAAGTCCTGAGCCTTGCTATTGGGCAGCGCCAGCACGACCGCGTCCACCTCGCGCGCGGCAGCGGCGGCCGGATCGAGATTCTCAAACCGAAGCGATCCTGCGTAGCACGCGTTGTGCTCAGACACGAGTTGGCCATCCAGTTCACGCGATGACACGAAACCAAGTTCCATCCCCGGATGCGCTGAAATCAGTTCGATCAGCGCACTACCGGTGTGACCACGAGCGCCGATGATGCCGATACGCTTTTTCATGCTGTTTCCCTCGTTCTGATTGCCTTTCAACCGATCAATGTCGCGGGCCGATCAGCACTAAAAGCCACCGCACTCTCGATCACAGGGAACTCGTCCATGCCATACCAAAACACCTTCCATTGACCGTGCTTGTAGCAACCATCGGAATAGGCGTAATAGAACGTATTGACGGGGTTGTCGTGGCGTGAGCGCCAGAACAGGCGTGGAGTTTCTTCCTGCATCGCATTCCACACTGCGCGCCCCAAACCCTCACCCTGCGCCTCGTCGAGCACAGCGAATTTGTCCATATAAGGCTGATCATCGTCGTTGGTCAGGATGATGGCCGCGCGATAGCTTTCGCTGACGTAGGCACGCAGCAGCGGTGTTCGTTCGAAGTAGTCGGACACAAGCTCGCGCCCGAAACTTGACTCGATCAGTTCCCTCAGACGCGCCTTGTCCACCTCATCCCAAGACTCCATCCGCAGAACCCGCTCACCACGACGGATCAAGGTGCCTGATCCTCTATGCGTGAACAGTTCCTTGGCGAGCGCGTCAGGCTGAGTGATTGACACCGAAGACTCGAGCGGAAGTTCGTCCAGCAAGTCTTTGATTTGCTGTATTTTTAGCCGCATACCCCCATTGATCCACGGCTGCGCCATGAGATGTTCGTACTCGTTGGTCAGACTGATCGAATCAATAACTCGCCCGTCTTCGTCCAACAAACCACCCGTGCCGGTCAAAAACACAATCTTGTAGGGCTGCAGACGCTTGACCAACTCATTGGCCGCCACGTCGGCATTGATATTGAGGATTTGGCCGCCGCTGGTCTCACCAAGACTCGCAATCACCGGGATCGAACCGAAACGCAGACTGGCCTCGATCGGAGCGAGCTCGACCTGCGTCACCTCGCCAACTAGGCCATAGGTATCCTGATCCATGAACTGCGCTTCGAATACGCCGCCGGTGATGGATGTGGCGCGCACGCCGACCTGTTGCAATGCTTCGACGAGCCTTAGATTCTGTGCACGAAAAACGCGCCGCACGATGGCCAGCGCTTCCGGCGATGTGATGCGCAAGCCGTTGTGGGTCTGCTTCGCAATTCCAGCGGCGGCAAGTTCGGCATCCAGCTGCGGTCCAGCGCCATGCAGGACTATCGGGGTTAGGCCAACTTCCTGCAGGAAAGCAAGCGAAGAGGTCAGCGCGTCTAGATCATCACGCAACACCGCACCGCCGACCTTGACCACAGCAAAGCGGCTTGCATCCAGCTGTGAAAACCGCTTGAGGTACTGATTGATTTCCTTGGCGCTGGCCATGCTGGACAGCAAGCGCACAATGGTTTGACGAGTTTGCATGGGAATGTGGTCGGGCTCCGGGTTCGGGGCGAGGCTTATTGAGTCAGGATGCGCAGAACGGAATGGGCGTAGCTGTCGAGTTGCTCCAGTGCCACCCATTCGTCGGCGGTGTGGGCTTGGGCAATATCGCCGGGGCCGTACACGAAAGCGGTATAGCCCGCGGCGGAAAACAAGGACGCTTCGGTCCAAAAATCGACAGCATGACCGATCGGCAAAGCCAGTCGTTCAGCCAACGCGTGTGCCGCCAAACGCCGCGACTCTGCCATTGCTGCCTCACCCGATGGCAGGCTCGGGCCACGAAAGGTTTCTTCAAATTGCGTTGCAGCGGGCTCAGCAAAGCCGGCGAACGTGGCGAGCAAGGCATCGGTATCCATCGACGGCAAGGGACGGAATCCAAAGCGCAGATCGGCTTCCGGCGCGATCATATTGGCTTTGATGCCGCCTTCAATGCGACCGATATTGAAGCGCAAACCGCTCAGCCCGCCGAACTCGTCTGTCGCCAGCGACTGCACATGATCGAGCGCTCGGTCACCCCAGCGCACGGCCTGATGCAAGGCACTGGCCGAAGCGTCCAATCGTCCAGACGCATGCCCGGCGCGACCTCGGAACTTCATCGCGACCGAGGAAATCCCGCGGTGCGCCAATACCGCACGCGCCATGGTCGGCTCAGCCACCAAAACCGCTTCAAATGGAAGCTGACGCGCGAGAAAAGCAGCGATGCAGCGCGGATCGTTGGCTTCCTCGTCAGTAGTGAACAGAAAAGCCGCGTCACCCGATGTGCGCTCTGCGGCCGCCAGCAACGCTGCCGCTGCGCCTTTGATATCGCAGACGCCGAGGCCAATCACGCGATCATCCTCGCGCCGCATCACGTGCGGATCCGCGCTCCAATGCGGCGAATCGGGAACCGTATCCAGATGCACATTGAATAGCAGCGTGGGTTGTCCACGTCGCGCATACAGGCTGACTGCGCCCGCGCCATGATCGATCACCTCGATCTCAAAACCGTGCAGGTTCTGACGCAGGTAATCAAAGATGCCGTCTGTGCCAATGGCACGCGGCGGATTGCGGGTGTCAAATGACACCAGCGATTGCAGATGTTTCAGTGTGGCTTCCAGCAACTCACTCATGGTGGCCCGCTCCTTCCTTGTCGCTTCACTCTGCATAGCTCAGCAAGGCCGACCTGCCGAGTGCGATGTTCGCTATGTCAGACGCCGCGATCGGCTTTGTTCACTTCGGCCCACAGCGTGGAGCTCATGCCAAACAGCTTGATAAAGCCCTCAGCTTCTTCCACCCCCCAATCGGCTGATTGCGCGTAAGTCGCACCCTTCGCCGCGAGGATATGTGCTGATCGCACCGCCACCGCATCAACACGGCCGCCCATGGTGCGTAGTACCACTTCACCAGTGACGGTGCGTTGCGACGAAGCTAGAAACGCCTCCAGATCGGTCTTGAGCGGGTCGTGGTAGAAACCTTCGTACACCAGTTCTACCCATTTTCGTCCGACCTCGGGTTTGAAGCGGTTCTGATGCTTCGACAACACCGCTTCTTCCAACGCGCGATGTGCCACCAGCAATGCGGTCAAGCCCGGCGCTTCATACACGATGCGGCCTTTCAGTCCGATCGTCGTGTCGCCAGTGTAGATACCCCGACCCACCCCGTAGCGAGCGAACATGACGTTGAGCGCAGCCAGTATCTTCTCGCCCGCAAGCGGCTTGCCATCCAAAGCCACCGCCTCGCCATTGACGAAGCTCAGACTCACTTCCAACATTTCGGCCGGCCACTGCTCACGACGCGCACACCAACCGAAGGCGTCTTCACCCGGCGCGTCCCAGGCATCAATCTCACCACCCGACAATGTCACGCCAAGCAGGTTCTCATTGATGGTGTAGGCCTGTTGCTTGGTGCGTACTTGCACACCACGATCGTCCAAATACTTTTGCTCGTAAGCGCGCGTCTGGGTGTGCTCCTTCTGGATTTCCCGAATCGGCGCCACGATGCGATAGTCGCCGCTCGCTTTGACGGCCAGATCAAACCGCACCTGGTCATTGCCCATGCCGGTGCAACCGTGCGCGATGGCATTGGTTCCAAGCGCTTTCGCACGCGCCAATGTCGCATCGACAATCAGATAACGATCTGACACCAGCAGCGGGTACTGACCCTGATACGCCTCGCCCGCCCATACGAACGGTTTGACGAAATCACGCCACAAGGCCGGGCCACCATCCACGGTGACATGACTGGCAACACCCAAGTCAGCGGCACGCTGCTCGATATACGCACGCTCGTGTGCGTCCACCCCGCCGGTGTCACCAAAGACGGTATGCACGTTCCAGCCCTGCTCCTTCAGCCACGGCACGCAAAAGCTGGTGTCGAGGCCGCCCGAGAAGGCCAACACGATGTCACGGGAATCATTGGAATGGCTCATTGAAAAAAGTCCGTCAGCTCAGGGGTTTGCCAGTGTCGCCATGATCGCCTTCTGCACGTGCAGGCGATTTTCGGCTTCATGGATGGCGATGCAATTAGGGGAGTCCATCACCGCGTCGGTGGCTTTGACATTGCGGCGCAACGGCAGGCAGTGACTGAATACCGCGCTGTTGGTCAGTGCCATCTTGGCCTCGTCCACAATGAAATGCTGGTATTGGTCGCGAATGGGCTTTTCCGGTGCCCAGTTACCAAAGTAAGGCAATGCGCCCCAGCTCTTGGCGTACACCACATCGGCACCGGCGTAGGCGCTGTCGATGTCATGACTGACGGCCAGTGAACCACCGCTTTCAGCCACGTTATGCCGCGCCCAACCCATGTAGCGCTCATCCAAAATGTAGTCCGGCGTGGGACACAACAGCGTCACATCCATACCCATGCGCGTAGCGATCGTCAGTGCCGAGTTTGCCACCGCGGTGTTCAGCGGCTTGGGGTGATAGGTCCACGTCAATACATACTTCTTGCCACGAAGATCATCCGTACCGAAATGCTCGCGCAGTGCTAGCGCGTGCGCCAGTTCCTGACACGGATGGGTGATGGTCTCCATATTAATCACCGGCACCGGACTGTACTTGGCGAATGCTTTGAGCACGCGATCGTCACGGTCGATCTGCCAGTCGACAAACTTCGGAAAAGCGCGCACGCCGATCAAATCGACGTAGCGACCCAACACCTGTGCGACTTCGGCGATGTGCTCTTCGGTATCGCCGTCCATCACCGTGCCCAGCTCGAACTCGATCGGCCACGCATCCTTGCCCGGCTGCAAGACGATGGCATGGGCACCCAATTGAAACGCGCCCAACTCGAAGCTGGTGCGGGTGCGCATCGACGGATTGAAGAACACCAGCGCGATCGATTTGCCTTTGAGATCATCACCCAGCTTGCTGCGCTTGAAATGGGCAGCTTGCACCAACAAGGCCTCAAGATCGCTACGCGACCAATCCTGGGTATTGAGAAAGTGGTTCGGCTTCATGCAGTGTTTCCATTTCAGGAGGCGCGGTGCCTTGCGGCAGGACAAAAAATAAAAGCCCGGATTGAGGCCGGGCTTTCTATTAGAAACTTGAAGGCGGAAGCCGCCGTCACCCGGACTGTCGTGGCAGCAACGGTCGGCGTGCACGCGAGGTCATGCCAGCAGCCATCCGGGCAGCGGTCAATGTCTCAGAGTGGGCGCAGTGGTGAGTCATGGCGCGGAAGTCTGGCACGGTGTCGTTAAGCGCGCAAGCCTACGGAGCACGCTCTGAGCCGGTATCAGTCGGCAATCGGCAGGCACAGGGTTTCCTTCACTTCTTCCATCACGATGTAGCTTTTGGATTCACGCACATGCGGCATGGTCAAAAGCGTGCTGCCCAGGAGCTTTCGGTAAGACGCCATCTCGTTAATGCGGGCTTTGATCAAGTAATCGAAATCACCTGAGACCAGATGACACTCTAGTACGTTCGGAAGACGCAAGGCGGCACGACGGAACTCCTCAAAGATGTCACCGGACTTGTACGCGAGGCTGATCTCCACAAACACCAGCAGACTGGCATTGACCTGCTGCGGGTCCACACGCGCGTGGTAACCCGTGATGACGTTCTCACGCTCCAAACGTCGTACTCGCTCAGTACAGGGTGTGGTCGACAAACCCACCCGTTCGCCAAGCTCGGTAAAGGAAATCCGCCCCTCATCTTGCAGGATGCGTAGGATCTTGCGGTCGATTCGGTCCAGTTCCCGGGCGCGTGCAGTCATAACTTTACCGGCCTTTAGTGAAAATCCCAGAGGATTACCCTGCTTTCAGCAACAAGACAGGCAAAATAACTGCAAACTGCGCCATATACTATCTGGATCACAATACCAACCTGCATACATGCAGGAAATGCTTGGGCGGAGGGGATCATGCGGATTTTGATACTTGGCGGCGGCGTCATCGGCATCACCAGCGCTTGGTATCTGCGCGAGGCTGGGCACGAGGTGACGGTGGTTGATCGGGAGTTGGGGCCAGCGCTCGAAACCAGCTTCGCCAACGCCGGACAACTGTCCTATGGCTACACCTCGCCGTGGGCCGCACCCGGCGTGCCGTTCAAGGCCGTGAAGTGGCTATTCCAACGACACGCCCCACTCGCTATTCGTTTGACGACAGACCCGTCCCAGTACCGCTGGATGCTGCAACTGCTGCGTAACTGCACAAATGAACGCTATGCCATCAACAAGGCACGCATGGTTCGGGTGTCTGATTACAGCCGCGATTGCACCAATCAGTTGAGTAACAGTCTCGGCATTGATTACGAAGCTCGCAGCCTCGGCACCACACAGCTCTTCCGTACCCAAAAGCAACTCGACGCCGCGGCCGAAGATATCCGTATTCTCGAACAATACGACGTGCCCTACGAAATTCTCGATCGACCCGGCATCGTGCGCGCCGAACCGGCACTGGCAGCGAGCGTCGACAAGCTGGTTGGCGCCTTGCGCCTGCCACGTGATCAGACCGGCGACTGCCACGTATTTACCGAACGACTGGCCGAAGCGGCGGCCGCTGCGGGTGTCGAGTTTCGCTGGGGCGAAAGCATCGAGCGAATTGAACACGATGGCGACCGGATTTCCGGTGTCCAGATCGATGGCAAACGTGAAACCGCCGATCAATATGTTGTTGCTCTGGGCAGCTACTCGACACCGATGCTCAAGCCGCTTGGCCTGCATTTGCCGGTTTACCCACTCAAGGGATATTCGTTGACCCTGCCCATCGGCGATCCGGCCGGCGCGCCGGTTTCAACGATACTCGATGAAAGCTACAAGGTCGCGGTGACGCGCTTTGATGACCGCATCCGCATAGGCGGCATGGCAGAAGTCGCAGGCTTTGACCTAGAGTTGGAGACGCGACGCCGAGCCACACTGGAAATGGTCGTCAATGACCTCTTCCCGCACGCGGGCGATGTTGCGAACGCCGAATTCTGGACCGGCCTGCGCCCAGCAACCCCTGACGGCACGCCTATCATCGGTGCCACGCCTTACCGCAACCTGCATCTCAATACCGGCCACGGAACACTGGGATGGACGATGGCGGCCGGTTCGGGACGCTACTTGGCGGACCTTATTGAT
>CAJDUW010000015.1_pt1 | contig 42235 bp, 41 predicted proteins | sample 7390931 | NCBI WGS metagenome assembly CAJDUW01 (sample SAMEA7055687, study PRJEB34461) | soil metagenome | biome: terrestrial ecosystem; feature: Peninsula; material: soil | place: Antarctica | collected 2016
GGAGGCGGAGTTGAGCGACTCAAGCACGCGCGAGCGCGCCCAATAGATATCCGTGCCGTCCTCGAAGATCACGTAGACGAACGACGCCCCGAAGAACGAGAACCCGCGCACCACTTTGGAGCGCGGCACCGCCAGCATCGCGGTGGAGAGCGGATAGGTGACCTGATCCTCCACCACTTGCGGCGCCTGCCCGGGCACTTCGGTAAAGACGATGACCTGCACATCCGACAGATCAGGCAGTGCGTCCAGCGGCGTCTTGACCACGGCGTAGATGCCGCCAGCGACGATGGCTGCCGTCATCACCAGTACCAGGAAGACGTTGCGAACCGACCATTCGATCAGGCGAGAGAGCATGTCAGTGCTCCATCGAGCTGGGATCGTGGCCAGCGTGATCAGTCTGCGATCCGTGTTGATCGTGACTGCCATGATCCGCCGATGGCGGAGGTTTTACATCGATCTCGTGACCTTCATGACCCTCGTGTCCAGTCGGTGGTGCAGCGGGCGTCGACTGCATATCGTGGCCGCTGTGGTCGGACATGCCTGACGGCTCCGAGGGGTGTGCGTCGTGGCCGGCATGGCCGGTGTGGTCCGCGGCGTCATCGGCCGTGGGTGCAGCCATGCCTTCAAGCGCCGATTGCAGGTTGCTCTCGGCATCGATCAGGAAGTTCGCCGCCACCACCACGCGCTCACCTGCAGCCAAGCCTTCGCGGATCTCGACCTCGTCGCCCGCACGCTCCCCTACCACCACGGTACGCGGCGCAAAGCGGCCATCGCCAACCTGCACCAGTACTAGTTGGCGCGTTCCGCTGTCGAGCACTGCCGAGCGCGGCACCGTCACGACTTCGGGACCGGCGTCGGCGGCAAGCACGATATCGCCGAATAGCCCCGGTCGAAGTCGGCCGTCCGGATTGGGGAGCTCCACGCGCACGCCGATTGTCCGCGTCTGCGGATTGATCGTGGGCTGGAGGAAGGTGACCCGACCGCTGAATGTTTCACCGGGCAGGGTGGTCGAGGTGAATGTCGCGCCTTCACCGATTGCGATCATGCCGGCGCGTGAGGCTGGAACCTCGGCAATCACCCACACCTTCGACAGGTCGGCCAGGCGAAGGATCGTCTCGCCCGGCGCAAAACGCGCGCCCTGAACGATCAGCTTATCCACGACCACGGCATCGGCGGGAGACGTGATAACGAGGTTGTCGTTCGGGTCGCCCTGCGCCAGCCGTGCCAACTGGGCACCGCCTATGTCCCAGTTGCGCAACCGGGAGCGCGCCGCGTCGCGCAAGCGCCGCATCGTCTCGGCGCTGGTTGGATCGCCGCCATCCAGCTGGCGGGCAGCAGCATCAGCCACCCGGTACTCTTGCTGCGCAGCCACCAGCGCCGGACTGTAAACCGACAGCAGCGGCTGGCCGCGACGCACGCTCATCCCGGTCTGGTCGGCGTAGAGGTGCTCAACCCAACCTTCGAATTTCGGCGCGATCACGTATTGCCGGGTTTCATCAATCTGCACCGTTGCGCTGGCGCGAACCGCGGAAGCCAGCGGGCGCAAGCGTGCCTGCTCGGTGCGCACGCCCAACTTCTGGATCTTCTCAGGCGACAGCACCACCGTGCCTGGCGCGGCCGGGGCTTCGTCGCCCGCATAGACCGGTATGTAGTCCATTCCCATAGAATCTTTCTTCGGCACCTGCGAGGTGTCGGCCAGGCCCATCGGATTGCGGTAGTAGAGGATCTTGCGCGGCTGGCTAGCGCTCGCGGTCGTGGGACCAGATTCAGATTCGGGCGCTGTGCTGCGGCCTATGAACCAACCGGCAAGCAGGGCCAGCACGAGGGCTGCAACGATGGCAAGCCAGGCATAGGAACGTTTCATCAGAGATCTCCATCGAGGGCGCGCACAGTGGCGGCGCCGAGCAGTTCGTCACGCAACGCATCCACGCGCACCAGATCGGCGCCCTGCCAGCCGCTCAGAGCGGCGAGAAGGGTGGCGAAATCGACTTCACCAACTTGATAGCTAGCCATAGCTGACTTGAAATTCGCTTCGGATTGGGGCAATAACGTCTGCTCAGCCAGTCGGCGGCGTTCACGGGCGCTACTCCATCGGGCCCAAGCCACGCCTAAGCGGCCTTCCAAGTTGTCGCGCGTGGCTTCACCACGTGCCAAGGTGGCATCCAAACGCAACTGGGCTTCGCGCTCGCGTTCGCGGCGGGCTCGTTGCTGAAACGGGATTTCCACCTCCAGCATCACCTCATATCCGTCGATACGGTTACCACGCTGCATGGAGCCGACGCCCACGGTGATGTCCGGATAGCGGTTGCGCCGCTCAAGCAGCACATTGCGGTCAGCGGCAGCTGCGAGGGCGGAATTGGTTTTCAGTTCGGGATGTGAGCCGCGCTCCAACCGCGCCAGAGCCTCGGTCAACGATGCGTCGGGTATCGCGAGCTTTGGTGTTGCTGTGGGTTCGGCAAGCGGCGCATCAGCGCGCCGACCCAGCACAGCGTTCAGCGTCGCGATTGCTTCGCTACGTGCGGCAAGACGCTCGATCCGAGCTTGTAGCAGCGTGGTCTGCTCGACCTGCGCACGGATCGAATCCTGCTGCGGAGCCATGCCCAACGCGTAGCGTACACCTGCGACTTCCTCAATCTGTCCAACTAGTCTGATCATGCGATCAATGACGACGACCACCTCCCGTGCATGCCAATAGCGCACGTAGGCACCCTCAGCCCGGGCCAGTAGTTCAAGCACCATGGCGTCGCGTTCGTATCGGATGGCCTGAGCCTGTTCATGGGCGGCATCGCGCGCCAACGCACGTTTTCCCCACAATGGGATGCGCTGCCTCAGCTCATAGGTCGTCGAGTCACTATTGCCGGGTGCTAATGAGGGGTGATCCGGATCGATCCCGCGCAATGAAATTGATGCCATCGGATCGGGCAGTGCACCTGCGGAAAATATGCGGGCCTCGGATGCCTCGTGCTCGGCCTTAAGCGCACGTAGCTGTGGGTTGTGGGTGACGAGCCAAGCACGAATGGAGTCGACGTCAGCCCCAGGGATTGGCGCGCCGGCACGTGCTGAAGGCTGACCGATGAGGATCAGTGCCAGGGTCAAACTAGCCAAGATCGAGCGTCGCGCGGCACTTCGAGCACGGCCATCGGGCTGCAATAAGAAAAATACCATGTCTCTTACCATGCGTGAGCCGCGCTCCCCGAAGGGTGCGGCACTGCTGAAGGGGACACGCCGTCTTAGGACGGTCGGGTCGATGCGAAATACGGCAGGCGCATACGTGCACCTGCTCAGGGCATCAACCGGGCATCAGATCAATAAAATACTAGCGGGGTGCAGGGTAGGCCTGCGCCATGAAGGGTGCGGCGGCCTTGGAGCCACGAGGACGTGATTTTGGCGCAGTGTAACGAATGACCATTCGTCGAGCGCGAGTGCCGGCACGATCGGACCAAACACAGGAATGCGACTCGTGTCTTTGCTGAGGTCGCTTTGCGCGCAGTGCGCATCGCACAAGGCCTGTTGCGCACGCTCTGTGGTTTGGCAGTGATCATCGATCTGGGCAGATGCGGACGCGTCAGCCAGCGGCATAGGGGTCAAAACGCAGGCGGCATGGAAGGCAAAGGCCATCTGGGACCAAAGCAATGCGACTAAAGCCAGCAAAGACAGGCAAGTACGCAAGCGGCGGTGGCGTTGCCGTTTCATAGCGCCCAATACTATCGCCTGATGAGGGTAAATGTGGCTGATCCAGATCAAGCCTAGCTGACAATTCCACGTCTTCGCCATCGGCATGCTCGGTGCGTTGGCGCACTTGCACAAACGATTTTGTGCGTGAGGCAGACGACAGCATGACAAGTCATCTAGCAGGCACCCGCGTCAATGGACACGGCCATGGTATGAGCAACAGGCGTGATTGGCGCGCCGGGCGCTTGGCTTTTTTTGGAATTGACCTCAAAACAACGCAGGCGACCGTTGAGCCGAACGACTCCTGTTGGCCGTAAGCGGCCGGCTCTACTCCGGCGCTTGTCGATCCTTTTCTGCCACTCGCGATCGTCTACGTCGAGGCATGCTGGTCAACGACGAGGCCCTTCTCACCGAATAATCAAGCGAGTCCTGTAGATGCTCAAGTCCGCTGTGGATGCCTGACTTAAACCAAGCAGCCCCGACGGAACTCGGGGCGGTTCATCACCGCGACCGCCACGCTCCATCACGTGGTACAGCGCACTTACGAATTCCAAACGAATGGGTCGTGCCATGCGACGACTCTCGCGTAAAGGGCGCAACGATCGTACGACTGATCCCGGCATCCCGCGACGGCTATTCAGTTGTAGCCTACGCAAGTTCCAGAGGAGCAGTGGTCATTAGATGTCGCCGGATTCCCATCGTCACACAGCGTACCGTCGGACGCGAGCGTGAACACGCACGCGAGCAGAGGGTCGCATGACTCGGTCGTACAAACATTGCCGTCATCGCAACTTATGGGAATTCCGGAGCATGTGACCGACGTGTTGCCACATCTCGGCTCTCCTGATGCACCGAAGCCGAATATAGCGCCTCGTTCTTCGTCGCTGGAGGTGCAAATGTCATTGTCGTCGCATGCGCCCAAGGAAGGGCACGCGTAGTTAAACAAGGTCGCCAAGCCGTCACCCTGCGGTCCCTCTGGCCCTTCCGGACCCGCGGGTCCGGTCATCGCGCTCTCACAGACAACGCTGCCGTCTTCATTGACGCTGCGAATCGCGGTGCCATTGTCGCAACTAGCCACCCGCAGCTGTACTTCGCTGCTGTCTGCCTCCAACGCGCCGATTGAGTCCATCGCCACAAACTCAGCATGGATCGCATATGGGGATGCGGTGATCTTCTGGCGTGGAGTCAATGCCGTGTAGGCGCCAGTCTCGCTGCCGTTACGGACCTCGATTTCCAGCCACAGCTGACTGCCTGAATACGGCGCCAGCCCAAAGTCCAGCTCGACGGTGAAGATGCCGTTGCTGACGTCAACGTTTTCGAGTGTGAGCGCACTGACCAACGGGCCACCGCCTGTGGCTGCATCGAACATCGTAAAGCGCAGATCAAAGGGTCCATTGGCGGGTGTCCCCAGTCGCTTGAGCTCACCTTGGTACGTGAACACGGTTTCGATCGGAGCCGCGTGGAGCCAAGGGCTTGCGATCAATGACCATACCAACAACACACGAAGACTCGTTCTGATGATCTGTGTTTTCATCTCAGCTCCCCTCAAAACCGTTGGAAAACAACTCATCGGTAAGCGCTGTGGACGACCCTGCCCAGAAGCCCCCGGTCATCTGGAACTCACCACCGCTGGCAACTTGAGTACTCCCGTCCGGCTGCGCGATAGTGCCGGTCAGTGTGAACTCTGCTGCCTGTGAGTATCCGCCGCCGGCATCGACACTGCTGCGGGTAACCTCGAACTCGCCGCCGTTGGATTGCGCCGCACAGGAATCAGCCAGACCAAGCGCGAGCGGTACCATCAGTGCGGCCGTGATCCGTTGCCGTAACTTGTCTTTGGTATTGCCAATTCCGCCGTACATGCCGATTCCCCCGGTCGTTCCTCCAGTGAATCTACACCTACTTGAAGCCGCTAACTAGCAAAAGCTCACGGCTTGGATTGCTGCCGGTTTGGTAGGCATTTTCGGCCTATGAGTGGGCCTCCGACTGAGACATGGACAGTCCACGGCGACATCTTTACGCGAGTTCAAATGCCTCGGGTTTGCGTGCATTTTCTAAGGTTTGAAGTCGGTCGCATTGTGCCGATCAGGCATTGTCATCGCGCCACGCGTCGTATTCGCCCATGTCGTCGTCGTACTCTTCTTCCTCATCGTCACTTTCCTCGTCGCCCTCTTCAAAATCGAGAGTCGACCACAGGACTCGGTGAAACCACGCCTCCGCGTGCTTGCGCTCATCACTGCCGTTGCTCCCGGGCAACTGGCACAGGTCCGCGATGAATGCCTTCAGAACGACGGCTGGAGTGGAGCCGACGGACTCGGCGAGCTCGGTCAGTTCGGATGGGATTTTCAAGGTTAAAGCTTGATTTCTGCTCACGTGCAGCCTCGTTGGGTGTGGTTGGGTCAAGCGGGGTTTGGTCGCTTTGTCGAAGGGTTCCGTTGCGATTCTACCAATGCGCTCGACGATGCCGTGCATCACACTCGCCGCTTCCTGGAGCGGTTCATCATCCGCTGCTACCAAGACGAGCTCAAGGATGTCGGTCTGCGCTTCAAGTTGCTTCTGTGCATCGATGAGCAGATGTCGTGACTCGGCAGCAACGGAGCCGTCTGCGGTGCCCATTTCGGCAGGGTCGCCCACACTCGAAGTTGGGGCAGGGACCTGTCGTTGCGCCGTTTTCGGGTTGGATCGTTCAAGCACCTGCGCGCTAGCTTGGTGGCCGACCCGTTTGAGGCGATCAACCAGCGCCCGATGCTTAAATCAGAACAGGTCGCCGCCGGCTGAAAACGTGCGTTCCATGCGATCGCCCAGCCCACCGATTTCCAGTAGGACACGATCGATCTCGGCTGCGGTCAGTCCGCTGTAGGGTCGGTTTTCACACAGATGAAGATAGGGCACGCCGTCCAGTTCGGTCATTGCCAGATAACCCACGCGTTGCTCCCAATTGAAAAACAGGGCACGGCGGGCATCCACACCGGTGATCGGGGCAATGGATGTGCTGACGCGCAAATATTCGCGGTCATCCTCGCCTTGAAGCTCAGTCAGATAGATGTTTTGTCGGCGTGTGCCGTGTTCCAGCGAAAGCTCGACACCGACGAGATAGGGGTCGTTGGCGACGACTGGATAATTCGCAATGATGTGCGCGCGGACCTGTTCAAAATTTTGCATGGGAGCAGTCAGATACGTGGAAGCCCGCTATTCTAACGGCCTTTGCATCGCTTGCTGCCATGTCGAAGCCTTCGATCCCTTCTGTCGACCCGCAAATGCGCCGTCAACGTATCTTGACTGAGGTGCGTGCGGTGCCGTCGGGGCAGGTTGCCAGTTACGGTGCGATTGCGCGCCGCGCTGGCTTTCCGCGCTGTGCTCGATTGGTCGCGCGCATTCTTGCCACGAGCGAAATGCCCGATTTGCCATGGCATCGCATCCTGCGTTCGGATGGTCACATCGCGTTCGCTGCCGGATCAGTGGAGTTCAAGGAGCAATGCCAGCGCCTGCGTGCTGAAGGTGTCGACGTGCGTGGCGCGCGGGTACGGCTCGAAGCCGACGCAGATAAGTGGCTCGATCAGGTGTTGTGGGGCGAGTAAGCCCATCTGCCGACTCGTGATCGCCTGACCGCGTAGAATGTCCGTTTTGAGTCTTGGAGTTGCCGCATGCTGGGCAATGTTCCACCGATTACCCGCGCATTGTTAGTGGCTAATGTCCTGTTGTTTTTGGCGCAAGCCGGCCTCGGGGACGCGCCGTTTATTGATTTGATGCTGTGGCCTTGGGGCGATTACCCGGTGCGTTTGCCCGGTGGCGCAATCGACCACGTCGGATTTCTGCCCTGGCAGTTGCTCACTTACGGTTTCCTGCATGGTGGCTTTACCCATTTGTTCTTCAACATGTTCGCCTTGTGGATGTTCGGCGGGCCGTTGGAGGCGACTTGGGGCAGCCGTCGCTTTCTGAACTACTACCTCATCTGTGTGGTCGGCGCGGGTCTGGTGCAGTTGCTGGTGACCACGCTTGCGGTCGGACATGGTGGGCCGGTGTATCCAACGATCGGGGCATCCGGTGGTGTCTTTGGCCTGCTGCTGGCCTATGGATTGCTGTTCCCCAACGTGCGTCTGATGCTGATCTTTCCGCCGATACCGATGCGGGCTCGTACTTTCGTGATCGTCTACGGCTGCTTGGAGTTGTTTCTGGGCGTCACTGGCACTCAGCAAGGCGTCGCGCATTTCGCCCATTTAGGCGGCATGGCCTTCGGTTTCTTCCTGCTCCAGTATTGGCGCGGACGTTGGCCGTTCCGACCACGTCGAGCCGAATGACAGGCTGATAGCGGGCAGACATCGGCGTGTATTGAACGCCTATGTGTATGCAGCGGTGACAAAAATGCTCGCAAAGACAAAGAAGTGGGTGCGATTGCTCGTGTCTTGCAGAGGTATTCGGGCTAAACTTTGGGTATGGTCTTTACAGGGAGTAAATGATGATCAGGATGACGATACTTGCAGCCGCGACTCTCGCGTTGCTGGCATGGGGCACGGATGCTGCAGCGATCAGTTGTGACAGTGACATCGGATCGCAACCCCTGCCGGTTCGCACCACACCGGTGCCGCCTCTGTATTCGGGAATGTTGGGCCGGCCTGCGGCCTTGGCTGCGCCACACGCGTTGTTGGCTGCAAGCCGAGATGAGTCACTGGCGCTCGACGTGGTGCTGATGCGCCTGCGTCTGGAAGCCTGCGCGGCTCAGCCGAAAGATGAGTTTGCCAACTACGTTCCCAAGACCGAGTTCGACAATACGCCGTATCGCTTCAACATGGACAAAGGCAAGAAGTTCACTGCGGCTGAGTTTGACGCGTGGATGAAGAGTCGTGGCGTGCGTGTGGTCAAAGCCCGACCGACTGGTGCAGCGGCAGTGGCAGTGGATGCCGCGGCCGATGTAGCAACAGGCACGGTTTCCGAATGATGGCCGCGTTGCGGCTACCTGATGCAGATGCACGATGAGTAAAAATCCCGGAAAAGATAAAAAGACGACGGCTAGCAAAGCCGTCAAGCGTCCCGGCTGGATGCCCGAGTCGCTGATCAAGGCGGAAGCCGACGAGGCATCAGCCAAAAAAGCCGGCAAAGCGCGCACCAAGATCGCGGCAAAACCGGCGGGAAAGCCAAGTCAAAAGTCGGGTGGTAAGCCCGTCACTAAATCCAGCATCAAGCCCGCTACTAAGCCCGGCGCTAAGCGCGGTACGACAGCCGTAAGTAAAACGACACGACCACGCAGTGGATCGGCCCCCGCGTTTCGTGACGTACACGCCCAACGCGAAGCCAAGCGTTACGAAAATCCGATTGCGAGCCGCGAAGCCATCCTGACATTGGTGGCCGATGCGCCTGGGCCGATTTCGGCTGAGGAGTTGGCTGCACAGTTGGGCTTGACCGCGCCGGATCGTTTTGAAGCCTTGAGCCGCCGGCTTGGCGCCATGCTGAGAGATGGCCAGATTCTGGTAAACCGGCGCGGCGGTTATGTGCCGGCAGAGAAAACCAATCTCATTGCTGGGCAGATCATTGGTAACCCTGAAGGTTTCGGTTTTCTGCATCCTGATGCGGGTGGCGTCGATCTTTTTCTGCCGCCGCGCGAGATGCGTAAGGTTTTTCACGGCGATCGTGTATTGGCTGCCGTGGTCGGTGTCGACCATCGTGGACGACCGGAAGGCAAGATTGTCAACGTGCTTGAACGTCGTCTGCAGCGGCTCGTTGGGCGCTATGACGAGCGCGCCGGCCTCAGCCATGTGGTGCCGGATGACAAGCGAATCCTGCAGGATGTGATGATTCCACCGGACGCGCGCAAAGGTGCCAAGCCGGGGCAGTTGGTGGTGGTTGAGTTGATTGATTCATCCCGATCCGGTCGCCCCCAGCCCGAGCACGCACCGATCGGACGCGTGTTGACCGTTCTTGGCGATGTGTTAACGCCGTCGCTGGTGGTAGAGGTGGCGATCCACGGTCACAGCTTGCCGCATGTGTTTTCAGAATCTGTGCTGGAGCAAGCCGCCGAGCTGCCGGTCGAGGTGTCGCCGCAGGCGCTGGCTGATCGGGTCGATTTGCGCGAGTTGCCGCTGGTCACCATTGATGGTGAGGATGCTAAAGATTTCGATGATGCGGTCTGGTGCGAGCCCAATCGCAATGGTTTCCGGCTTGTGGTCGCGATCGCAGACGTATCGCACTATGTGCAGCCCGGTCTGCCCTTGGATGAGGAGGCGCAACTACGCGCCACCTCGGTGTATTTCCCCGGCTACGTCATTCCGATGCTGCCGGAAACGCTCTCGAACGGTATTTGTTCTTTGCGTCCGGACGAAGATCGCCTCGCGTTTGTCTGCGACATGCAGGTCAGTCGTGATGGCGAAGTAACGCGCGCGAAATTCTATGAAGCTGTGATTCGCTCTCATGCGCGACTGACCTATACCCAAGTCTGGGCGGCGGTGGGCGAAGATGACGAAAGCACGCGTGACGCTCTCGGGGATGCGCTACCGCAGATTGAACAGTTACATCAGCTCTACAAGCTCCTCGCCAAGGCGCGCTCGGCGCGCGGCGCGATAGAGTTTGAAAGCAACGAGGTGCATTTTGTGCTTGGCCCGGGTGGCGAGGTGGTGCAGGGCGGCATGAGCGAGCGCAACGATGCGCATAAGCTGATCGAGGAATGCATGATCGCGGCTAACGTACAGGCTGCCAAGTTCCTGATTCAAAAGCAAATTCCTGCTCCGTTCCGGGTGCATGATCGCCCGCCCGAGCAGAAGTATGCAGACCTGCAGGAGTTTCTCGCTGAGTTCCGACTTTCGATGCCGCCGTGGAACAAGGTCGAGCCGGCTGATTACACCAAGCTGCTGAGAACGATACGCGAACGCCCCGATGCAGCCCTGATCGAATCGGTTTTGCTGCGCTCACAGAGTTTGGCGGTGTACACGCCACAGAATAACGGTCATTTCGGTTTGGCCTTGGATGCCTACGCGCATTTCACCTCGCCGATCAGGCGTTATCCGGATCTGTTGGTGCATCGCGCGATCAAGCACGCCTTGGCGGGCGGTCATGCGGATGACTACCGTTACGGTCCGCATGATATGACACAGCTGTGTCTGCAGTGCTCCGAGCGCGGACGTCGTGCTGAGGAGGCCGAGCGTGAGGTTGACGGTCGCTATCGTGCCGCGTGGATGGAGCAGCATGTGGGCTCCGAGTTTGACGGCATCGTGTCCAGTGCGACCTCGTTTGGCTTGTTCGTTGAAATGAGTGAATCCAAAGTCACCGGCTTGGTGCATGTCACCCAACTGCCGAACGACTGGTATCAGTTCGATCCGACGCGGCGGATACTCGCCGGTGAACGCAGCGGCACGGCGTGGAGACAGGGTGATGCCGTGCGCGTTCTGGTGCTGCGTGCTGGCATCGAAGACGGCCGTATCGATTTGCGCCTAGTGCCAGAAAAAACAATCGGCGTGGCACACACCAAGGCCAAGGCCAAGAGCAAACCAGCCGGACGCAAAGGGCGCAGTAAATGAGTCGGAACGAGGGCGAGCAGTGGATTGCCGGTATCAACGCCGTGGCCGCGGCGCTGGAGCATGATTCCGTAAATGTGCGTGAAATAATGCTGGAAGCGCGAGCGCGCAACCCGCGTTTGACGGAACTGGCAGACCTAGCGCGCGGACAAGGGATCGCGGTACAGCAGGCGAGCTCGGAGGTACTTGAGCGCCTGTCGGGTGGCGTGCGTCATCAGGGCATTGTCGCGCATTACATTGCCGTCAAAAGCCATGACGAAAACGACCTTGCGGCGTTGTTGGAGGCAACTCCAAGCCCGCTGATTCTAGTGCTTGATGGTGTTCAGGACCCGCACAACCTCGGCGCCTGTCTGCGCAGTGCGGCCGCTGCTGGCGTCACCGCGGTGGTGATTCCACGCGACAAGTCGGCCCCGATCAATGCCACCGTGCGCAAGACGTCAGCCGGCGCTGCTGATCGCATTCCAGTAGTGCGCGTGACCAATCTGGCGCGGAGTCTTGATGTGCTCAAGCAAGCCGGGGTCTGGCTGGTCGGTATGGCAGGCGATGCCGAACAAGCCGTCTATGACATCGACATGAAGGGTGGCATCGGCATCGTCATGGGTGGTGAGGGCGATGGTTTGCGTCGACTAACCCGCGAGCGTTGCGACTTCCTGGCGAAAATTCCGATGCCTGGCGCAATCGAAAGTCTCAATGTGTCGGTTGCCACGGGCATCAGCTTGTTTGAGGCGGTACGCCAGCGTCGCGCAAATATCTGAGGGGCCTGCTGCGGCGCACCTCGCGCCGGGGTAGGCTTGCTTTTACATATGCTGTGAGCCGAGGGACGCCAGATGGCTTCAATTTACGATTTCAACGTGACTGATATCGACGGGCAGTCGCGGGCCTTGTCCGAATGGCGAGATAAAGTGCTGCTCGTGGTCAATGTCGCCTCCAAATGCGGTTTTACTCCGCAATATGAAGGTTTGGAGGCGCTCTATCGCGCCCATCATCAGGCCGGTTTCGCGGTGCTGGGGTTTCCCTGTGACCAATTTGGCCAACAGGAGCCAGGTGACGCTGATGAGATCAAACAGTTCTGTTCGTTGACCTACGATGTCAGCTTCCCCCTGTTCGCTAAGCTTGAGGTCAACGGTGCGGATGCCGCGCCGCTGTATCGCTGGTTGAAATCCGAGTGTCCGGGCATCCTTGGTAGTGAAGCAATCAAATGGAACTTCACCAAGTTCCTGATTGATCGCAAAGGGCAGGCGCGACGTCGCTATGCACCTAAAGACACTCCGGCGTCACTGGAAAAGGACATCATCGCTTTACTGGATCAATGAGCCAGATTGGCGCGCAATGTAGACGTTGCCACGTGCGATGCTAAGTGATGGCATTGTCGTTCTGGCCAGCCTGCTCTGGCTGGGGCTGCTGTTCGCAGCAGCGGTGTGGGGTGAGCGGCGGGGCTGGAAGCTGGATCGACACTGGGGCTGGGTTTACGCCTTGTCCTTGGCGGTCTACTGCACCTCTTGGACTTTCTACGGCACCGTAACCCAAGCCGCACGCTCAGGCTGGCCGCTGCCGCCGACCTTTATCGGCACCATCCTTTTGTATGTATTTGGCCTGCGGCTGCTGGTTCGCTTGGTGCAGTTGGCGCGGGAAAGTAACAGCAGTTCGATCGCTGATCTCATTGCCACCCGACTCGGACGCAGTTCGTGGCTGGCGGCGGCTGTCACGGCAGTGGCCTTGGTCGGATTGGTGCCGTACATCGCCCTGCAACTCAAGGCCGTGGCGATGAGTTACGGGTTGTTGACGCGAGGCACCGAGCTGGCCACCGCGCCGTGGAATGACAGCGCCTTGTATGTGGCACTGGCGATGGCGGTTTTCGCCATGCTTTTTGGAACTCGTAGCGCATCAGCGGCCGAACATAATCGCGGGCTGGTGCTCGCGGTAGCCGTGGAGTCACTGCTCAAGCTCGGAGTGATGCTGGTGCTGGGTGCCTTTGTCGTGCTCGGGCCTAATTGGCCGGCGCCGCCCTTGGTGCCCGAGCCGCAGGGCAGCGAGGGATTCCCTGCCCTGATTTTGCTTGGCGTGCTGGTGATGTTTACCTTGCCGCACCAGTTCCACATCGGCGTCGTGGAATGTCGCGATGAACGTCATTTGCGTACCGCGCGCTGGCTGTTTCCCTTGTACATGGTGTTGATCGCGTTGCCCTTATTGCCCTTGGCGCGGGTGGGGCTGGATCGGCTCGGTCCGCTCGGCGTACCGTCGGACCTATTTGTGCTGGCTTTGCCGCTGTCGCAAGGGCAGGGTGGTTTGGCCTTGCTGGCTTTTCTGGGTGGCTTGAGTGCGGCCACCGGCATGGTTATCGTGGCGACGCTGGCCTTGAGCTTGATGATTGGTAATCACTGGCTGGCGCCCTTGCGGGTGCGTGGTGCTTGGGCGCAACCGGGCGGCCCGAGTCGACGTGGCGAGGTGCTGCTTCAGCGCCGCGCAGCGATCCTCGGCGTGGTGATCTTGGCGTGGCTCTATAGCCGTGCCATCGCTGGCAACGACGCGCTGGCCGATATCGGTGCCGTGTCTTTCTCTGCACTGGCGACGATTGCACCGGCATTGGCGTTCGCCGTATGGCGTCCGCGTACATCGCCGCGTGCCGTGCTCATCGGCATGCTGGCGGGAGTGGCGACTTGGAGCTGGATTTTGTTGCTGCCCACCCTAATGGCGCCAGCGGCCGGTGTTGATGACTGGCTGCTGCAAGGGCCATTGGGCTTGAGCTTCCTTTCACCCGATGAATTTTTCGGGCTGACCGGCTGGAGCCGGGTCCTGCGCGCGCTGATCGTGAGTCTGGTGGTAGCCAGTGTGGTGCCGTGGCTCGTGGACAGATTCTGGCGCGATACCGCCAGTGCGGTTGCCCGTCGCCCGATAGCCGTATCGGCGCTGTGCGATCTGGCGGGCCGATTCTTGCCGTCGCCGCGCGTCGATGAATTGTTTTTCGATACCAACGAGACGGCCTTGGCCTCGGCCCAATTGCAACATGAGGTGGAGCGCGAATTGGCGGCTGTGCTGGGTGCGGCCTCGGCGCGCTTGCTGCTGGATACGGCGCGCACCGATCTGGGGCCGGATCTTGAGACAGTCGCCACCATCGTGGGTGAAGCGTCTCAGGCCTCGCGCTTCAATCAGCGTTTGCTTGAGGCAGCGTTGGAGAACATGAGTCAGGGCATCAGCGTGGTCGATGCCGATTTGAACTTGGTGGCGTGGAACCGGCGCTATGCCGAGTTGTTCGGCCTGCCGGCCGAACTACTGCGCGTGGGTCAGCCGATTGAGGTTTTGGCACGCTGGGCATTGTCACGAGGTTTTGGTCGCGGTGATGATCTGGATGCGGCAGTGGCACGGCGGATTGCGCATATGCGCGCTGGCACCGCACACCTTTCCGAGCGCCGTTTTCCTAGCGGTGCGGTGGTGGAGATACGTGGAAATCCAATGCCTGGGGGTGGCTTTGTTGCGACCTTTACCGATGTCACCGCTTTCCGTCATGCCGCGCATGAGCTGACCCGCGCCAAAGAAACGCTGGAGCTGCGCGTGGCTGAGCGCACTCGAGAACTCGATCAAGCCCGCCGCACGGCCGAACGTGCAAATGAAGCCAAAAGTCGGTTTCTGGCCGCGATTAGCCACGACGTATTGCAGCCTTTACACGCAGCTCAGTTGTTCACCCAAGCGCTGGACGAATGCCTGCAACACGAGCAATACCGGCCCGCCGTGGGCAATATTCGCAGCGCCTTGGGATCGACTGAGGCCTTGCTCGATGGCCTTCTCGATATCTCGCGTCTGGATTCAGGTCATCAGCCCATCGAGCGACGTGACTTTTCGCTGGCGCACCTGCTTGAGCCGATGGTGGCCGAGTTCCGCGTTCTTGCGGGCGAGCGCGGCATCATCTTGTCTTGCGTCGATACCCGCGTCTGGGTGCACAGCGATCCACAATTACTGCGCCGGGTACTGATGAACTTCGTCTCCAATGCGGTGCGCTACACCGAGAGTGGACGGGTACTGATCGGAGTGCGACGTCAAGCAGCAGATGTGCGCATTGAGGTCTGGGACAGTGGCCCCGGTATCGCCGAGCATGAGCGGCGTTTGATCTTTGACGAGTTTCGTCGCGGCGATCATGCGCGTGGGCAGGGTTTGGGTCTGGGTCTGGCCATCGCCGAACGTACTGCACGGCTCTTGAATCATCCCTTGGAATTGCGCAGCCGCGTAGGGCACGGGAGCGTATTTTCAGTGTGCGTGCCACGTGCCGTAGCTGCGCCGCAAAAGATCAGTCCGGAACAATGGCCAGACCCAATGCCGCCAGTAATGCGCGGCATCGTGCTGGTTTTGGACAACGATCCGGTGGTTTGCGCGGCGATGACTGAACTGCTGACAGGCTGGGGTTGGCAGGTGCTGGTCGCAGGTGATGCCGCCTCAGCCAAGGCGCATATGGCAGCCCAGCAAATCGATTTGCTGTTGCTGGACTATCACCTTGATGACGGGCAAACCGGCCCGGAAGTCCGCGAAGCGCTGGCTTGCACGATTCCGACCATCGTGATCACTGCCGATCGTGGCGAGGCAGTGCGCGCCGATATCCACGAGCGGGATTTGCTGCTATTGCACAAGCCGCTGAAGACCCTAGCATTGCGCTCGATGATGCGCCGTCTTGGGATGGCCTAGACGCGGCCTGACAAGCGACCTAGCGGTGCATCAGTGGCATCGATCACCGCGCCGCCGAGACACTCTTCACCGTCATAAAAAACCACCGACTGGCCGGGCGTGACGGCTCGTTGTGGATGTGTGAACTCCACCTCGAGAGTGTCATCGGCGTGTATTACGACCTCACACGGCTCGTCGATTTGGCGATAGCGAGTCTTGGCCGTGCAGGAGAATTGCATTGCGGGCGCCGCGCCGGCGGTGAAGCTCGCCTGCGAGGCACGTAATTTGCGCGAGAGAAGGTAGGGGCTGTCATGACCTTGATCCACTTGCAGGACGTTGCTGGCGACATCCTTGCCGACCACAAACCACGGTGCCTGCGCGCGGCCCTTCACACCACCCAGATGCAGGCCTTCACGTTGCCCGAGGGTGTAGTAGAAAACCCCAGCGTGTTCGCCCAGGATTTCCCCGTCGACATCCATGATCGGGCCGGGTTGCGCCGGGATATATCGGCCAAGAAATTCCCGAAAATCGCGTTCGCCGATAAAGCAGATTCCGGTCGAATCCTTTTTGCCGTGCACTGAAAATCCCGCCTTCTGTGCGATCTCTCGTACCTGCGCCTTGGGTAGTTCGCCTATCGGAAACAAGGTGGAGGCCAGTGCTTCTTGCCCGAGCGCATGCAGGAAGTAGGTCTGATCCTTGTTGGTGTCGTGCGCACGCAGTAGCCTGAAAACACCATCACGCTCGGCCACGCGCGCATAGTGACCAGTTGCGATGCGCTCTGCGCCCAGTGCCCGAGCTTCGTCAAGAAAAGTGCGGAATTTGATCTCGCGATTGCACAAGACGTCCGGGTTGGGAGTGCGTCCGGCACGGTACTCGGCGAGGAAGTGCTCGAATACGCCGCTCCAGTATTCCTGCGCAAAATTGCGTGCAAAAAATGAGATGCCGAGTTGGCCGCAAACTGCCACCGCATCGCGCCGATCTTCCTCGGCACGGCACTCGCCGCTGCCGTCATCGTCCCAGTTCTGCATGAACAAGCCAGCGATGCGCTGTCCCGATTGTTGCAAAAGCAGCGCCGCGACTGATGAATCCACGCCGCCGGAAACACCCACCATGACATCGAAGGAAGAAACCGTCATGAGTCGACAGCGCGCGCCATATGCAAGGGATAGCGCATGCCAGCCAACCAGTCGTCCACCAGAGCCTCCACCATTGGACTGCGCAAGCGCGACTGTTCGGCTCGCATCTGACTGGGTGTAAGCCAGAGCGTCCGGTGGATGCCGGTATCGAGTCTTCGTTCGGGGTGATGCTGCACCGGTTCGGCGGCAAAGCCAAAGCGGACAAACTCATGGCCGTCCGGTGCGCGCCACTGATAGATCCCGACCAGATGGGTGGGGCGAACCGTCCACGCTGATTCCTCCAACGTTTCACGCACCGCAGCTTCAATCAGGGTTTCACCCAGTTCCAAATGTCCGGCAGGTTGGTTCAAGACCAACTCCGCTCCGCTAAAGCTTTCCTCTTCGATGAAAAGCAATGCACCATCACGCGCCACGATGGTGGCCACGGTGACATGCGGCGCCGGGATGGCCGATACGCTCATAACTCGTCGCCGGTCACCAAACGCTGTTCCATCTTGTCACCAATGGACGCGGCCAAATCAATAGCTTCGTCCAAGGTGTCGGCGTCAGCATCGGCGTTGATCTTGAGTATCAGTAGCGCATTGCCGTCCTGTCGCGCCCAGGCACCCACGATCAGGTCCATGTTCTCCGACAGCAGTCGGTTGGCGACATGCACGGGGATGCGTCGATCCTCCGAGCGCAGGCCGTAGGTCCAGATTTCGCGTAATCGCTGCTCGTCAGTTTCGTGGACGACGCTGCGAACCCATACGAGTTGGCTGCGTTCATCGCCGACATTGACCAAGATGCGGTAATCGCCGTCATCGTCCAACGTGTAAGGCGTGCCCTTGAGGTCGAGCTTCTTTGCGATCGAGGGGTCGGGTGTTTTGACCGTCGTATCGACTTCGACATCAAGCGCTTGGTCTTGGGTGGATGTCGACGTCGACGCCATATCAATCACCATGCCCTGTGCGTACAGGGACGGAGCGCTGATCAGCAAGACAGTGAGTGCTGCCAAGGGGAGGATTGGACGCATATTTTTAACCTCTTTTGTGACGCTTCGGTGCAGGCTCAAGGCTGTTCGAGAGTCTGTTCTTGAACCTGCGCTTCAGCCAGTTCGTTGTTGCGCTTAAAGGGCACCGTTTCAGGGCTAACCGCGCCACCAGAAATAATAAATGTCATGGCCTGATCAACGGTCCAGTCGGTCGGTGTCAGATTATCGGTGGGCACGATCTCAAGATAGCCCGAGGTCGGGTTCGGCGTGGTCGGCACATAAACAGCCGCGAGCTCTCGTCCGGTATCTTCTTCAAGCAGGATGCGGGTAACAAAGCCGACGGCTTTCATGTCGCGGTTCGGGAAATCGATCAACACCACACGCTGCACGCCTTCTGGTTGCGTTTGCAAAATGTCGATCAGCTTACGCACCGCACCATAGATCAGGTTGGCGCCTGGAATCCGCTGGACAAAGGTTTCGAACCAGCGCAGCAAGCGTTGGCCGATCACCCAGTGCGCCATCATGCCGGTTCCGATGATGAGTGCGAGTGTGGCGACCAGCGCAAACGCGGTTTGCACCCACGATGCCCCAAGCCAACCTAGGGTCAATGGGAATTGGTTGGCAAGACCGACCAGCACAGGCGCGATCAGCGGTTTGCTGAGGTCTGACAAAACGCCGAACACAAAGCGGAACACGATCACCGTCAGCCACAATGGCAGGAGAGTGAGCAGGCCGGAGAGAAAGTAACGCTGCAGGGACGGACGTTTGGGCGACATGGCTCGATTCTAGTTGGCAAAGGATGGGAAATGCGTTTTTCGCGGTGCGCTTGAACTGTCGTTATGCTTAGCGTCAGCCGCTGCTAGGAGAAGCCGTCATTTTCGCGCCACGTTATCTCGTTTTTTGGATTTGTGTGTTGGCGACGGTGTTGTTCGCCTGGTTGTGGTGGCATGGAAGCCAGGCTTGGCTCTGGCCGCTCGGTCTTTTCGGCGCGCTTTCGCTGGCCGGTGTGGTTGATGTGCTTCAGCGGCGCAGCACATTGCGACGGAACTACCCGATCGCCTCGTACATGCGTTTTCTGGTTGAGAGTTTTCGGCCTGAAATTCGCCAATACCTGATCGAGGGTGATGACGACAAAGTACCGTTCTCACGCGAGCAGCGCGCCATTGTGTACCAACGCGCCAAGGAAGTGCTCGATAAACGCCCGTTCGGTACTCAGTTGGAGTTGTATGAACCGGGCTACGAATGGATCAACCATTCACTGGCCCCGGTCGATATCGATTCCCACGACTTTCGTATTGTGATTGGCGGCCCGCAATGCACGCAGCCCTATTCGGCCAGCGTGTTCAATATTTCAGCGATGAGCTTCGGTGCGCTCTCGGCCAACGCGGTGCTTGCCTTGAACGAGGGAGCGCGTCGTGGTGGTTTCTATCACGACACCGGTGAGGGTTCGATCTCTCGCTGGCATCGGCAAAACGGCGGCGATCTGGTGTGGGAAATTGGCTCCGGGTACTTCGGCTGTCGTGATGCCGAAGGACGCTTCGACCTCGAGCGCTTTCGCGCGAATGCGCGCAACGAACAGGTCAAGATGATCGAGATCAAGCTTTCGCAGGGAGCCAAGCCCGGCCAAGGCGGTATTTTGCCCGGACCCAAAGTGAGCGCGGAGATCGCCGAAGCACGCGGCGTTCCCGAAGGTGTGGATTGCCTGTCACCCGCGCGTCACAGTGCGTTTGATACACCCATCGGCCTGCTGCAGTTTGTCGACACCCTGCGCAAGGAAAGCGGTGGAAAGCCGACCGGGTTCAAGCTTGCCATCGGTCATCCCTGGGAGTGGTTTGCCATCGCCAAAGCCATCGTTGAAACCGGCATCGCGCCGGACTTCATCGTGGTCGATGGCGGCGAGGGCGGCACCGGTGCAGCACCGCTGGAGTTCACCGACCATGTCGGTGTGCCACTGCGCGAAGCCCTGATGTTGGTGCATAACACCTTGGTTGGGCTTAATTTGCGCGACACCATCCGCATCGGTGCGGCCGGCAAAATCGTCACAGGTTTCGATCTCGCGCGGGTCATTGCTCTGGGTGCGGACTGGGGCAATTCAGCGCGCGGTTTCATGTTCGCATTGGGCTGTATTCAGGCCCGCAAATGTCACACCGATAAATGTCCAACCGGCATCACCACACAGGATCCAAGCCGACAACGCGCACTCGATGTGCCCGACAAGTCCGCTCGCGTGGAGCATTTCCATGCCGGCACCTTGGAGGCCTTGAAAGAGTTGCTCGCTGCCGCTGGGCTGAAGCATCCCAACCAGCTCGGCCCCGAGCACATCATCCGTCGACTGTCGGCGCACGAAGTGCGGTCGCTGTGGGCCTTGCATGCTTGGGTGAAGCCGGGCGAATTGCTGGTTGGCGGGTCGGAGCACGCACTGTTCCAGCGCTTCTGGGCGAGCGCGACAGCGGAAAGCTTCAACCCGCCTGCGGATGTGTTGGCTTTGCGTCAAAGCCGCTTGGTTTGAGCTTCAGCCGTGCATCGCTACTGCAGGCATGATTTGCACGCCCGAGCTGTCTGAACTACCTGTCGATGGTCACCGCTGATCACGGTCAGTAGGGCTTGACGTGCGTAAAAATTATTGCGACACTCATTGCAACAGTGATGGTGTCGCATAAATGAAACTGACTCTGCAACAACTCAGCGAGCAAACCGAAGTCCCGGGTCGCACCGTGCGCTTTTACATCCAGAAAGGTCTGTTGCCGGCACCGGAAGGTGTGCGGCGCGGTGCGTATTACACCCAAGCGCACTTGGCAGACATCCTGCGGATTAAGCAGTGGCAGGAAGCGGGTCTGTCTCTCGATGCCATCGCTGGTCTGCTGCAAGCGCGGCAGGAGCCCGCGATTGAACTGCTGCGCCCGGGCACGGTGGAAGTCCGCTCACATCTGATCGTGGCCGACGGCATCGAGTTGGTCGTGAATGCCGAGCGCGCCGGTCTCACCCAAGCGCAGCTGCGCACACTGTTCCAGGCAGTGCAGGCCGCACACCAAGACTTGCTTGAGCACATCGACGTCGATGCAGACCCTTACCTCTGTGACGCAAACACACATCCTTCATCCAGGAACGACTGACATGATCGCGTACCACACACAAACACCGCTCGCTCACAGTCAACTGCAGATCACCATCACCGATCTGATCGCGGAATATGAGCTACGCCACAGCTTCCGCAATAGCGGTAGCGGGGCCATGGAGGCGGTGTATTCCTTCCCGATTCCGCTGGATGCGGCCTTCATGAGTATGGAAGCGACGCTCGCTGGCGAGCATCTCATCGCACAGGTCCAGCCGCGCTCGCAGGCCAGTCGTGAGTACGACGATGCCATCGCTGATGGCGACAGCGCGGTTTTGCTCGAAATGCTGGAAGCGGGGATGTTGTGCGTCAATCTTGGCAACCTCAAGCCGGGCGAGAACGGCGACATCGTATTGCGCTTCGCCGCGCCCTTGCGCTGCGCCGACGGTGCCGCACGATTCAGTCTGCCTTTGGTGCATCGTCCGCGCTATGGCCGCAGCCGGCTCGACGAACAAGCCGAGCCACACCATGATTTCGCGGTCGAACATCCATTGGATGCCAGCATCCACGTGCGCGGTCTGTTGGCGCGTGCACCGGTCAGTTGCGCCAGCCACGCGGCACGTTTTTCATCCGATGCTCATGGTCAGAGCCTGCAATTAAATCGCGCCATGCTGGATCGTGATCTGGTGCTGGTCTTCGACCTGCCGAGCAATTTTTTCGGTCAAGCGCGTCTGCTGCGCGATGGCGACAAAGCCATTGGCATGCTGAGCTTCAACCTGCCTCTAGATCTGCAAACCAACGTGCCCACTGACTTTTGCCTAGTGTTGGATGGTTCTGGTTCCATGACAGGTGACGCCATCACCCAATCGCGTGCAGCGTTGCAGGCGCTGGCTGAAAACCTGAGTGAGCAGGACCGGATTCAAGTACTTCGTTTCGGCTCCTCCGTCGTGCCGCTGTTCCGTCGCCCATTGAAGGCCAGCGTGCGTGTGCGCGATGCAATGAGCGCATTGGCTCGCACTATCGATTCTGATTTGGGTGGCACCAACATGGACGCGGCACTGGAGCGCGCCATGGACGGTTTGCTCGCCAGCGGAGAAGTTGCCGGCCGCAACCGCGCCATCATTATGGTGACCGATGGTGCGGTCCAGCCTTACCAAGTCGAAGAGACGAAGGAGCGCGCCAGCGAACTTGGCATCGGCATTTTCGTGGTCGCCGTAGGCAGCAGTGCCGGTAGTGATGTGCTGGAACCTTTGGCGTTGGCCACCCGTGGCGTGTTGGAGCGGGCGGTGCCGGCTGAGCCGATCGATGCGGCCGTGATGCGGCAAGTGCGACGTGCGCGCAGTGCCCATCCGGTTGATATCCAGATCGATTGGGGACATTCCGACGTCAAACCGTTACCGATTGATCCCGCGTATGCCGGCGATGCCGTGACAGCCTTCGCCAGCTTGCCATTGGATGCGGCTTTTCGACCGACCGTGAATCTGGCGCATGGTCGCCATCGCCTGTCGTTTGAATTAAGTGTTCTTGAACAGGCGCCGCCTTTACGTGCACTGGCTGGGCTTCTAGCCTATCGCCATGCAAAAGGCGATCAGAAAAAAGCGGTCGCTTTGCGTTACGGCTTGGTGACGGATGAAACGTCTGCCGTGTTGATCAAAAGCCGCGCAGCTGCCGACAAGGTGCAAGGCCTGCCCACGATTCAGTCCGTCGTGCACATGGTGCCCGAGGGTATGGTGCTCAGTGCCGCATCGCCCGCCTTTTTCCAGCATGATCTGACGACTGCACATAGCGGCCCCTACCTGGATATTCCGAGTTTCCTGGGTAAGCAGGCGGGCTGGGATGAGGCCGGGGCCATCTGTGTGCACGAAGTCGATGCGACATACGGCACCCACTCAGCGATGTTGCGGGAGTTGGCTCAAGCCTTGATTCATGTGCTGCTTGATGATCAGCTGAAAACGCTGCGATCCAGCGACCTACTGCGCCTGCTCAGTCCCAGCGTGCAACGCGTGGCTAGTCGCTACCTCGCCGAAGCCTGTCCGGGCGGTGTTGACCGAACATCGGCTATCGAGTTGCTGCAGAACTTGCTCGATGAATTACCCGATCTCGTCCTGAGCGATGATCAGGAAGCCAGTTTTTCGTTGCTGATAGATAATTTGGAGCCGATGAACTCATCTTTCACGGGCTGAGCGTGCAGGTTTCGATGACACTCACCGCGCTCACGCTAGCAGTTGCATAACGCCGTAATTGATCAATGCGCCAGCGCCCATCAACCAGACGAAGAGCACAGATGCCAGCAAAAGCGGACGCGCGCCTGCCAAGCGAATCGCAGAAACGTGCGTGGTCATGCCCAAGGCTGCCATCGCCATGGCCAGCACGATATCGCAGGCCACAACCAAGACGCTCACTACGTCGGCCGGAAGCAGGTGCAGCGAATTGAATCCGGTTACGACGATGAACGCCACTGCAAACCAAGGAATGACGATGCGTCGCTTCCCGGCTTGACCATGATCATCCGAGCGCCGTGCCAGCCACGCGGCCAAGGCGATCAAAAAGGGCGCCAGCATCATCACGCGGATCATCTTGGTGATGACGGCATTGGTCGCCGCCAGTTCGCTGACGGCACGACCGGCCGCAACAACCTGTGCGACTTCGTGCACCGTGGAACCTGTGAAAACACCGTAGGCGTATTCAGTCAGTCCGTAAGGCTGGACCAAGGCGTAAAGCACCGGATACAGAAACATGCCAATGGTGCCAAAGACCACCACCGTCGCCACTGCAACGGCGACCTTATCGGCTGAGGCCTTGACTACCGGCTCGGTCGCCAACACCGCGGCGGCACCGCAGATAGAGCTGCCCGCACCGATCAAAATCGTGCTTTGCTCGTCCATGCCCAAGGCGCGTCGGCCCACCCACATGGCCACGACAAAAGTTGACGCGAGCACCAAGGTGTCGATCAAAATGGCCGCCACACCGACGGACGCGATGTCCTGGAACGTCAGCTTGAAGCCATACAAGATGATGCCGAGTCGCAACAGCTTGGCCTTGGAGAACGACACACCTGGCTCAAGCGTTGTTGATAGCGCCGGATATATCGTGTTGCCCAGCAATATCCCCGCCACGATCGCCAGCGGCAGCGCTGAAATCCCCAGTCGCGCAAATACTGGCAGGCCCGCCAACCAAATGGCCGCTAGCGCTAGCAACAAACACAACAGCAAGCCAGGCATCTGGCGCGGCTTGAAAGGGAAATACTCAGCAACACTCATGTGTTCGGGCCGTGGCGCTCATTGAGCGGAGGATTGTGGGTGCTGCATTTCGATTCTGACTATGAGAAGGCACCCCCCGAAGCTGTGTTGCCCACTCAATCGACGGCCGTGCGTGCCATGTCACCTAATCAGTGGGAACGTTGCGATGCAGTACGAGCTTGCACTAAGCGACCCAAACAAATTTGGCACCAAACGACAGGCCGTCGGCAGTGTAACGAGCTTGGCTATATCGCAAGCATTTGGTGTCGGCTCGTCAGTTCATATGACGTGCCGCCGCTACAGCTTGAGCACCCGCTGATCCGGCTGCCAGCGGCTCACATCGAATTGCGCGGTGCCAATGCCAAGTGCACGCAGCCACTTGGCCGTGGCATCCAGCGATCCCCAAGTGCGCGCCTGGCCTTTCAGAGTCTCCGCGATATGCGTTTCGTTGGGCGTATCCGCCTCGACGTGAAAGCGCGCACCGTTGGCGATGACTCGCACGCGCTTGATGGCGCCGGCATCGATCAGAGCGCGCAGGGTTTTCTCATTCATCGTCGGCGTCCTTGAACAGTTCGGTTTGCTCGGGAATGGGAATGCCCTCGCTCTCGCAGTGTCGGCGAATCAACAGTTCAATGAGATTAGCCACGCTACGATGGTCGCGCATGGCAGCAATCCGCACCGCCTCCTTAAGATTCGGATCGATGCGTAAATTGAGGGTGCTGGTTTTCGTGCGGATCATAGACAGTCTCGGCTCGTTGCGCACAATGTAACGCACTTGTACTTTATGTGTATAGCGAATTGCATGCGCGGGATACATTCACTTCAATCGATGCTGGCGCACGCGCGACATCGCTGTGCAATTCATCGGCCGCGTAAACCATTCGTGGAAAGACGTGGGAGAGTCTTCGTGCTGAAATAGCGCGGTGGTGCCAGCTAGACTCGATGCCCCATTCACGTTGCATCGACCGTATGCATGAGCGCAGACGATGACCCGAATCCACACACGGCCACAGCGGTGCTTGTGCCGAGCCATCGAAGTCTCCATCCCTGCACAACACATCCGATCATGGAGAGACAAGGACGTTTGATATGAGATCGGCGAATGACTAGCGTCTGGCCACGTGAGAGGCAGCCGGCTGCGAACAGTGATTCTGCGAATCAGCGCGCCGATAGCGTGATCGTGCTCGACTTTGAGACAACCGGCCTATCACCCGGTCGCGGCGATCGAGCTATCGAAGTGGGCGCGGTGTTGATCGAGCAGGGCAGGGTCGCTGGTCATTTCCAGCAGCTGATGAACCCGGGCTTCCGCATTGATGCATTTATCGAGAGCTACACCGGCATCACTAACCAGATGCTTGCCAAAGCCGCGCCGTGCGACGAAGTGATGGAGCAGTTTGCCGAGTTCATCGGTGACCACAATCTGGTCGCGCACAATGCGGCGTTTGATCAGCGCTTTCTCGATTCAGAGCTGCAGGCCATCCAGCGGCCTTATGGCGGCAGTTTTGCATGCTCAATGCTGATTTCGCGTCGCCTTTATCCCGACGCACCTAATCACAAGCTCGGCAGTCTGGTGGCCTACAAGCAACTGCCCAATAACGGCGGCTTCCACCGTGCACTGGCGGATTCTGAAATGACGGCCCAGCTTTGGCTGCGGATATTGGACGATATAGCTACGCGCTACCCCATGCCGCCGCCGACGTTCAAACAGATGCAGCAGTTGGCTCGGCAGAGCAAAAGCAGCGTGCACCGGTTTCTTAGCACCCAGAGCAATCGAGTAAAGCCCTTGTAACGACTTCTGCGCCGCCGCCGTCAGCGCTGGCGCAACGGGGTGAGTAGGTCACTCAGAGCGTTGTGGTCGATCTCATGCATCAACTCAAGCAAGCGACCAATCTCTCCCTGGGGGAAACCCTTGCGGGCAAACCATGCGAGATAGTTGCCGGGCAGGTCAGCGATTAGGCGTCCCTCGTACTTGCCATACGGCATGGTGCGAGTCACCAGCAGCAATAGATCATCGGGTTTCACGATCTTGCTCGGCGCGTTGTGATGCTGCCGACGCGCGGCTTTCCAGTGCTCACCGTGCGAACTCGGCCACGATGGCGGGTGAGAGCAGACGCTTGGCAATCCACGCGTAGAGGGCGGCGAAGCACAGCACGAAAAGCGTGCTAGTGATGGTCACTGTGATCAGCGGTATCGACACATCAGGCGCGCTCGGGGCACTGGCGAAGCCGTCTTGCATTGATGGCAGCATCGCGATTTGCAGGATGATCCCGACACCACACCACACAATATTCAGGGCCAACATGCTGATGAAGATCAATCGTGCCCAGTTTTTGCGTAAAAGAAGGCCAATCGATGAGGCAAGCGTGATCGCTGTGTATACAAGCAGTAGTGCGGCAAATAACCTCATCTGGCTCTTCAGGAATGTCGCGAACGCCGGTTCGCCTTCCAAGGGCATACTCATCGCCATATTCATTTCGGGGATCGCAAAAAACACGTGCAACATGATGTTTTGCAGCACGGAAATCAGCGTGGCGAACCCCGTCAGAATGATGAATATCCACGCCACGATCGTGACAAAATTGGAGGGTTGTTGAGTGACCACCCGAAGTTTCCCGTTGTCTGATGTGCGCGAACGAGCCGTCGGCTAAACCCGAAGATTGGCAGAGCGATGAACCGCCCTGCGAGTCGTGCGGAAATTTTCCGTGGCAGTGCACTGTAAGGCGAAGTTTAACGCAGCGAATACGCCGGCAACGGGCAGCTGTGCCATTGCCACCTGATGCTGAGAGCGATCGGCGTCAGACCGCTCATGATAGCTAAACAAGCGCGTTGCGTTTCAAGCTTGAATCCGCCGGTTATGGCCCTTCGAAGCCGTCTTGGAACATCGGCGCGATAGCTTTCCAGCGGGCCAGCAGGTCGCGGAAGGCCAGCGGAATGTTTTGCGCTGGCGGTTGGCCGTTCTGGTTTTTGGAGTTGACGCCATGGCAGCCATCACAGGCACGCACTTCGCCGGGCTGGAAGCTGAGCCAGTAGCGTTCGCGTATCACCGGCGTGCCGTCGGGTGCGGTGGATTGCCATGTCATGGCTCGACGAGCCGGCACCACAACGGCTACCGAACCATCTGCGAAAATCTTAACGCTGCCATCCGGCGCAGCGGCGTGCTTGGGGTTCCATATTTGCACGTCGTTGTCGTGCAAGGCCTGTGCCAGCACACGACGTCCGGGGTTGGGATTGGCCATGCCGCCGATACCGCGAATCTGATCACCCTGGAAAAACTGCATGTCGCCGATGTCGTACAGCGTGCCCGCATTGCCGGTGGTTTGAACGCCACCCGGCACGCGCAGATTGTATGGCTGCTGCGTGTCGGCGCCATCGCGGGTGGTCACGTTACGCATGACAATGATTGCCAAGCCACGCTGACGGAAGTAGTCGCGAAACTGCTGTTCGCTCACTGTTTCAAGGCTGTACGCCGACTGCTCGGGTAGGTCGCTGGCGAAGCTTGTATCTGGCGGCACGCTGCGTGCCACAAGCTCTACTGGTTGCAGTTCCCACATCGTACTGTTGTAGCTGACCAGTACATCTGGATCCCAGAAACTGAGATTCTTGCTGATCCCGGTTGTCAACGCGGCACCGCTACTCATGCTGCCGGGGCTGCCGCTGACCAGACGTAACCTGAATTCGTAATTGACGTTGGGATTGCTGCGCGTGCCACGATTTTCCGCGCCGCCCTGTTCACTGGCGTGCGACGCAATGATGCGCCCGTCACTGAGCACCAGTGGGTCGCGATAGTGGCCGGTATGGTTTGCGCTCGGAGTGGTGCCTTCGGTGTCGCGATGCGTCAGATATTCAACGCTGATCTGATCAGGATTTTTGCTCGGCGGTGCGTCGATGCGAATCAGTTGCCCCGAGCCGTAGGTATTGAACTCCGGTGCATCGATTGCCACATAACGGCCGGCTTGGTTAGGGTCTTCGCTGAGGTACAGGGTATTAAGGATCGAATTGAGATTGACCCGCCCGCTGGTCACGCCGATGAACTCCTTGAGCGACGGATCGTTGGTGAAGCTCTGCTCGAAGTAGCTGTGCAGTTCCTGACGCCCCACGTGGTTCAGCGTTTCTTCGCCAGTGCCATCCTGGCGGATCTGCCACGGAAAAAAGTGGTTGATACGCAGGCCGCTGACGTTGGAGCCAGGGACAGAAATACGTGGCTCGGGAAACACTTCCGAGGTAACCGCGGTCGGGATACTGCTTGGCCCTTCACCGCTGAAGTTGAAGGTGCCGTAGGTGCCTCCTTCGTTCTGCTGGTCGCGCTGTAGATGATCCCAGCGCGTGAACAAAATGCGACCGAAGCTGTCCAGAATCGGCGTAAACGAGCCAGACGGCGAATGTTGCAGCAGCACCAGTTCGCCACTGCTGGTATTCAACCGCCAAAGTCCGGTTGGGGTCGGTGTGGATTCGTATTCGTCGTGCTGTGGGTACAGATGACGTTGGCCGTTGTGGGGACGATCCGACACGAACACGATGCGGCCCTGTGAGTCGTAGATCGGCTGCACATTGTTGTAATCGGCCGGCTGCTGCGGCAGCTTGATGATGCTGACGGTATCGCCTTGCCCCAGTCCGCTGACTTCATAGAGCTGCCAGTAGTACTGGCCTACCTGATACTGCTGGTTCGGCCCGCCGATCACCATGCTGAATACGGCTTTGGTTCCTGACCAGTGAACCGCCGGGTCACGCACCGAGATCGCGCTGCTTCCCTGCAATCCGCTGGCCACACCAAAGCCCGCCTCGGCCGTCAGGTTGCGCAGCGCGCCATCGCCGTAGCGGATATACAGATCGCCGCCACGACCCGCGCTCTGCAGGTCAGCTCGGTGGTTGGCAAACACCGAGCCGATACTCGCGAAATCGTAAGGCACCGGGTATTGAGTGGTGAACAGAATTGGGTTGGGCGTGAGCACCTGCGCGTGCGCGCAATTGAACAGGGCGATATGGAGTAGGGCAGCGCCGATGATGACGATCCACAGCGATTGGAGCTTGCGTTTCATCTTGATGCATCCTGTGTCGAGGGGACTCTGTTTGCAGCGCGTGATAACTAAGCAAGCTTGGCAGCATAAACCTCGAAGTGCCCTTGTCTTAAAAAGAACGTGCTAGGCATCCTAGGCCGTGCCGCGCGCGACCAAGCGAAGCTGCCCATAAGCTATCGACATCGGGCCCGGGAAGAACGTTATCAGATTTAGATCCTGTGGCGTGCGGGACTCACGCGTACTGCCGTACCTGTTGACTGCTTGCAGTGCGCCTTGTGTGCGGGATGAGGGTACCGGCACGCGGCCTAAGAAAAATCCCGCCATGATCCTGGTCAAGTACATGGCCGGCGATTAGCCGCATTATGGTGGCCGAGAACGATTCCTATTCACGATTTTCAGAGGTCGCTATGCAATTCCAACTTTCCGCCAACAACACACCCGACGCGGTCACCATCGCAAGCCTCTTGCAGCCGCTGGACCCGCTCGCCCAAATCACCTTGGACGCAAAACGTGGATTGTTGGAGGTGATTTCCACCATCAGCTCCAACGATATCGTTTACGCACTGGACAAGGCCGGCTGCGAGGCCGAACCGCTGGAAAAACTGAAGCACATCAGTGGCGGCACCACCTGCTGCGGTGGTTGCTCCTGAGCTCAGCTAGGGCGGGTCCTTGCGGCACTGTTTTGATGTTTCATCCTCAGGATCGGCGCTAATCGGATTGACAATTCATTGTTTTCGTATTCAGCGTCTTTAGCGCACGATCAGATCGTCGGCACTTGCCGACGCTTAAATGATCGAGGAAGTGCATTATGCAAACCGATCCCAAAATGCCTGTCAAGGGAACCCCTGATCTAGGACGCAAGAGCGACCAGAAGGTCAGCGGCAAAGAGCCCAACAAGAAGAACAGCCCATCGCCCGGAGCCGACCACGCCAAGCCTGGCAAGCAAGCGCCCAAAAGCCGGTAAGCTTCCTAGCATGTAACAAAAACGCCGCCCCTCAAGGGCGGTGTTTTTGTGTCAGGCCAGCTCAGGTTTGCTGCGTCTCGTCGTGCTCGTGCTCCGCACGGATTTGGCGATACTGCTTTCGCAATTGCACCCGCATAACGTCAGCGCTGGGGCCACCATCTCCCTGCGTACGGGCGTGTGCCCGCAAATATCTCTCCCGGTCGCCCTAGTGGTTAACGAATCGGGTCTGGCTGCATTAGGCAAGAAAAAGCCGGAACCCTTGTTTTAATAAGGGTTCCGGCCTTCTTGGGACGTTCGCAAACGTCATATTGGTGGAGGTGGCGGGAGTCGAACCCGCGTCCGAAGGTGCTTAACCTCCAGTACTACATGCTTAGCTCACCGTTAAGTCTTATCTCCCGCCAGCACGGTGTGCGAAGCGCGACGGAGGACCAGCCTGCTTGATTTAGCGTTTGGACCGACAGGCGGCAATCCATCAGCGATCTTGTGATAATGACCCTACATCCACGAGCACAAGCACAAGTGGGTTCGGGGCTACGCCTTAAGCGGCGAGAGCGTAGTTGTCGTCGTTGGCAACTATAAGTTTGCGACTGGATTTACGAGGAAAGTCACCCCCTCGGCATGCACTAGACAATCTCACTACCCCCGTCGAAGCCAGTACACCCCCCGGTTAGGTCATTACCAGTGTATGGACGCACCCGGCACTTCACAAGGACAAGATTCGCGATTGTTCATCAGCCGGTGCGGTTGTGCTGGCGCATGACGCGTGCCTTCTCTCGGCCCCAGTCGCGCTCTTTGGCCGCTTCGCGCTTGTCGTGGGCCTGTTTGCCTTTGGCCAGAGCCAGGTCCAGCTTCACTTTTCCTTGTTTCCAGTACAAGGCCAGCGGGATCAGGGTGTAGCCGTCGCGCTCCACTTTGCCAATCAAGCGATCGATTTCATTTCGATGCAGCAACAATTTGCGGGTGCGCCGATCGTCAGCCACGACATGGCTGGAGGCGGAGATCAGCGGAGGAATTTGGGCGCCGAACAGAAATAGTTCACCGTTGCGCACGATGGCGTAGCTTTCGGTCAGCGAAATGCGGCCAGCACGCAGGGCTTTGACCTCCCAACCTTGCAACGCGATACCGGCTTCACAGCGCTCCTCGATGGTGTATTCGTGGCGGGCGCGCTTGTTCTGGGCAATCGTGGCGTTGCCGCTTCCGCTATCCTTTCCCTTCTTGTTTGCCATTGTTGTTTCCTTTCTAGCCGCCAATTGTCGCCGATCCTGGTGTGCGAGGGCGAGCCGCTTGGGTTTTGAGATGACACAGATTCATCGCAGTGCGTTGGTTGGCCGATCTGCCAGCACCATGTTTGGTCTGGTCGATGACGTGTTGGCGTATCCGCGTCGGTTTGACTGGTGTGAGGCTGCGGAGCTGATTGAAGAGCATAGTGGGCTGCGGGTCGCACGGCTGGATGTGCGTATGAGCGGTCTGCGCACCTCGTTCACCACGCGCAATGTCCTGTTTCCAAATGAACGCATCGAAATGGCCTTGGTGGATGGCCCATTCCGCTCATTTTCTGGAATCTGGTGCTTTACCCCGCTGGGTGAGTCGGGCAGCAAGGTGGAGTTGCGTCTGGAGTTTGAAATGGCTGGCAAGTTGGTCGGATCTGCCTTAGCAGTCGGCTTTCAACGGCTGGCGGATCGCATGGTCAGCGACTTTGTGCGTGCGGCCGGGAGTGTGGCGTGAGCACTTTGGCGGATCTTATCGAGGTGGAAGTGATTGAAGCCTGGCCAGACCGGGTGCGCTGCGTGCAGCTGCGATTGCCGGCCGATAGCACGGTGCGACAGGCATTGGCGATGCCGCAGGTGCGTGAGCAGCTCGGTGATGCAAGAGCGCGAGACTTCGGTATTCATGGTGAAGCGTGCGATGAGCTGCATCGCTTGCATCACGGTGACCGGATCGAGTTGTACCGCCCGCTTCTCATTGACCCCAAAGCCGCACGTCGTGAACGAGCGGCCGAGGTCAAGCGCAAGTAGAGCGCCTTAGCGTCGCGGATTCTTTTTCTTGTCGCGCGGCAGGTTGCCGTAGCGAGAAATGTGGCGATACAAGGCCAGGTCGTCGTTCTCGAGGAAGTCACCTTCTACGCTGGCAAGCACGTCGCCATCGAACTTCAAGGTCAGATTCCGCACAGTCGTCGGCGCGCCACGGCGGCTAATGCTGGAAACATAATCCCAGCGCGAGGCGTGGAACGGATCCTCTATAGAAGGACTGCCCAGCAGGCTGTGTACCTGTTTCTTAGTGAGGCCGGGTTCGACTTGGGCGACTGCGTCGGGATCAAGCAGGTTGCCTTGGTAGACATCCACCTTGTAGACCGCGCCGCAGCCGGTGAGGCCCATAGCGAGCAAGGCGGCAAGGAAGACTTTGTGCATCGTTTGTTCCACAAGGGGCATAGGCGGGTGGATGATACACTAGGCCGGGTTTGCCAGACCAATGGCAATATCGTTGCGATGGGTCGTCATCGCAACGGGCATATCACGACAACAACGACGCGAAACGACGGAGGAAACCCATGGAATCACAGGAACTTCGCAAGGTTGGGCTGAAAGTTACCCACCCCCGTATGCGGATTTTCGGCATTCTGGGGACCGCCAGTCCTCGTCACATGACGGCCGAGGATATTTACCGTCAACTTATGGACATGGGTGAAGACATCGGGCTGGCTACTGTCTACCGCGTGCTGACCCAGTTCGAGACGGCTGGATTGGTGCTCAAGCACAACTTTGAGGGCGGGCAAGCGGTGTTCGAGCTGGATCGTGGCGAGCATCACGATCACATGATCGATCTGGATACTGGCAAGGTCATGGAGTTTTCCAGCCCGGAAATCGAACGCCTCCAGCACGAGATTGCTGAAAAACATGGCTATGTGATCGAGGATCATTCTTTGGTTCTGTATGTGCGCGCTCGCGCTAAACGCTGAGTGCGTGCGCGGTTGTCGTTGTTGACGACGGCCCGTGTGCCAGCGCCTCTGGTCGCTAGCAAGAGTGTTTGATTCACAGGTTTTCGGGCGCGAAAACCTAGTTTTCCGCCTGACGCGTGAACGATGTCTATTGCGAAGTTCGCCCGTGCAGGCGCAGTGCGTGGGATAATGATGAGATGACCACTAATTCAAACCCAGCGGCTGGCTTTGCCGCGATGTCACTGTCTGCACCTTTGTTGCAGGCTCTTTCCAATGTTGGCTACGAGGCGCCTTCGCCCATTCAGGCCGCTGCGATTCCTGCGTTGCTGGAGGGTCGGGACTTGGTTGGCCAAGCTCAGACCGGAACCGGCAAGACCGCCGCCTTCGCGCTGCCAGCGCTCAGTCGTGCCGATATGTCATTGGCCCAAGTCCAAGTGCTGGTGCTTACCCCGACGCGGGAGCTCGCGATTCAGGTCGCTGAAGCATTCCAAACCTACGCCGCCTTTCTGCCCGGTTTTCAGGTGCTGCCGATCTACGGTGGTCAGGGGTATGGCCAGCAGTTGCATGGTTTGCGTCGCGGCGCGCATGTAGTGGTGGCGACACCCGGGCGATTGATTGACCATCTGCAGCGCGGCACGATCAATCTTTCCCATCTCAAGATGCTGGTGCTCGACGAAGCCGATGAGATGTTGCGGATGGGCTTCATCGACGATGTCGAAACTATTCTGCAGAAGACCCCAGAGACCCGCCAGACAGCATTGTTTTCCGCCACGATGCCGGCGCAGGTCCGCCGGATCGCACAGACTTATCTGCGCGATCCTATTGATGTGTCCATCCAAGCCAAGACGCGCACTGCCGATAATATTCGTCAGCGCTACTGGCTGGTGGGCGGGATGCAGAAGCTTGATGCGATCACTCGTATTCTCGAGGTCGAAAAATACGATGCGATGATCGTGTTTGTGCGCACCAAGCAAGGCTCAGAGGAGCTGGCCGATCGTTTGCAGGCGCGCGGTCTTGCGGCTGCTGCGATCAATGGCGATGTGCCACAGCCGCTGCGTGAGCGTGCGGTGCAGAAGCTCAAGGACGGTCAACTCGACATTCTTGTCGCTACCGATGTGGCGGCACGTGGGCTGGACGTTGAGCGCATCAGTCATGTGCTGAACTACGACATACCGCATGACGTTGAAGGTTATGTGCATCGCATCGGACGTACCGGTCGGGCCGGTCGAAGCGGTGAGGCGATTTTGTTCGTCACGGCGCGCGAGCGCGGCATGTTGCGGTCCATCGAGCGTGCAACCCGGCAACCGATCGAGGCGATGACGATGCCGACCTCGGGCGAAGTCAATGATCAGCGCATAGAACGCTTCAAGCAAAAGATAGATGAAGCTGTGGCGCACGGCGGCGAAGAGTTGGATATGTTCCGCCGTCTGCTGGCCGATTACGAACGTGAGCATGACGCCTCACTGCTGGATGTCGCTGCCGCCTTGGCATCGCTGCTGCAGGGTGGCTCTCCGCTGCTCTTGGGGCCGGATCCGAAGCCGATCCAGTCACGCGAGCGCAGTGATCGCGGCTCACGCGACAGCGGTGGGCGTGGTGAAGGTGCCGTCGAGTTTGCGCCGATCAATCGTCGTCGTGTGGTCTCCGACGACGACGAGTTTGAGAGCTACCGGGTCGCTGTCGGTCATCAGCATCAAGTCAAACCAGGCAACATCGTCGGTGCGATTGCCAACGAGGCGGGGCTGGAGTCGCGCCATATCGGTCGTATCGACATTCGTGATGACCACAGTTTTGTCGATCTTCCGCGAGGAATGCCGCCGGAAACGCTGGCGCACCTGCAGAACGTATGGGTCGCCGGGCAGCGCTTGCGTCTGCAACGACACGAAGGCGAGATTCCTTTGGCGCCGCGCATTCGGCGTGACTTCGGTGCTGCCGGTGAGGGAGCGGATAAACCACACGGTCACAAGCCGCGTCCGCACGGTAAGCCACCCCACAAGCCGCGCTCGGACGGCGCTGCTGGTGCTGGTCGTGAGCGGCCTTCAGGCCCACCGCGCGATGGCGACTTTACGCCGCGCAAACCCGGCTTTCGTGCTGGAAGCAAGCCGGGCGGGAAGCCCAAGCCAGCCGGCAAGCCGACAGGCAAGCCGACAGGCAAGCCGACGGGTAAGCCATCGAAGTGGTGATGGAGTGATCACGCCGTATTCGCTGCAACAGGATGTCTGGTGAGTCGCCTTCTGCTAAACATGCGGCACGTGCAGGACGACGAAGCTGAAGAGGTTCGTGAGTTGCTGCGTGAGCACGGCATCGCGTTTTATGAAACCCAGCTCGGCCGCTGGCGGATTTCTTTGGCAGGCATCTGGGTGGAAGATGCCGACTACGCGCGCGCCCGCAAGTACTTTGACGCCTATCAGCAGGAGCGCGGTAAGCGGGTGCGGGCTGAGCAGGCCGACGCCAAGCAACGCGGCGAGTTGCCGACGGCGATGGATAATCTTCGCGAAAACCCGCTTGGCGTTTTGCTGGCGGTTGCCGCTATCATCGGCATTCTTGCTCTGATGCTTTGGCCATGGTGGCGTTTCGGATGACGTGAGCTGACCGACTGCTCGTCAGTTGGTACTACGTCAATTCGGCCTGAGCTTGCGCCGTAACGCGCGTCCGGCTTTACTCGGGTGCAGCGAGACTGGCCGTAGACACATCCCGCAGCGCAAGCCTCGACGCGATCAGCGCATCTTTTTCCGACCACAAACCATTGATCCAGCGCTGGCAGTGGGAGCGGAAATGCCTGTCAGCTTCGTAATCCCCGCCGCCGGCCAATTCGACTGGCACGAGGCGCTCGGTCACATGCACCTCAATCTTGCGCAGCTGGCCGGACAGAAGAGCCGCCAATGACGGGTTCGTGTCGCAGTAAACCAAGGTCACGTCCAGCACCGCTTGGAGCTTGTCGCCCATGGCATCCAACACGGCCGCAACGCCGCCAGCACGCGGGCGCAGCAAGTGGGTGTATGGCGCAGATTGCTTGGCGTGCTTTGCTTCAGTGAAGCGAGTGCCTTCGACGAAATTCATGATCGACACGGGCGTGGTAGCAAATTTATCGCAGGCACGGCGAGTTGCTTCAAGATCCTGTGTGCGCAGTGCCGGATTGCGCATCAATTTGGCGCGAGAGTGGCGCTTCATGAAAGGAAAATCTAAGGCCCACCATGCCAGGCCCAGCACCGGAACCCAGATTAGTTCTTGCTTGAGGAAAAAGCGCAATAAGGGGATGCGGCGGTTGAACGCGGCCTGCAATATAGGGATATCAACCCAGCTACGGTGGTTGCACAGCACGAGGTACCGACCGCTCGGATCGAGTTGCGGTGATCCGTGCAGCTCGATTTGCGTCGGGGTGAACAAGTTCATCAGTGCCGTGTTGACCGTAATCCACGACTCGGCGATGGCTGTCAGGATGCTCGTCAGTACGCGGCGAGCCGAAGCAAAGGGGATTGCCAGCTTCAACAGCATGAAGACGAACAAGACAGGGGTTTGGATGAGCGTATTGATGCCGACCAATGTGGCGGCGAACGCGGTACGGAGATAGCGCAGCAAGGCGGGGCCCTGAGGTTGGTTGAAGTTGGACATCAGTGTAATGGTGGATGCGCTGTGGGTGGTTAGAACACGCGTGCCCTGTCAGCCGCTCGTCATGAACGCGTCAGGGAACGTTGATGCTTAAGTGCCATGAGTACACACGCCTGTTGCCATCAACCGGCGTGTGTTCGCGCGGCCAGTGCCGGATAACGAAGCCTAGTTCAGATGTATGATCGGCGGGCTTACTCAAGCAGTGAACGCAGCATCCAAGCGTATTTCTCGTGGGTCTGGAGTCGCTGAGTGAGAAGATCCGCAGTTGGGTCGTCGCCTGCATCAGACGCAGTCTTGATAACTTTGCGCGCACTCTTGCAGACAGCTTCGTTGCCTGTCAGCAATTGGCTCACCATGCCCTTCCAGTCAGGTACGCCGTCCTGCGAAGGTTCCTCCTTGAGCGAGGACAGTTTGGCGAACTCAGCATAGGAGCCTGGCGCATGAAAACCCAAAGTGCGAATGCGCTCAGCAATCTCGTCCAATGCCGTCCACTGCTCGGTGTACTGCGTCTCGAACATGGTGTGCAGGGCGTTGAACATCGGCCCGGTCACGTTCCAGTGGAAGCTGTGGGTTTTCAGATACAAGGTGTACGCATCGGCCAAGAAGTGCGACAAACCACTGGCGATCTTCTTGCTGTCAGCCGCTTTGATCCCTATATCAGCTTTCATCGTCATCTCCTCTTGGCGTTGGTAGCCTTACCCTACGCGCCTTCGTTGAGGTAGGGAAATTGATTGTTCCATTCCCTTCAATAGGTGGGGCCAATGGCCCAAAAGCCAAGTTATTAGCATTCTGATGTCATCTCAAAAACACGTCGATCTCACTCAAGCGCTTAGCCGTGATCAGGGGCGTCTGATTCGCTTGCGCGCGCAACTGCGCAAACGTCCCAACGATGAGGCGTTGCGGACCCGTTTGGAGGTGGAGTTGACGACATCGCTCGCGCGTCGTGAAGCGCGAGCGGCGGCGCGGCCAACGCCGACATTCGATGCCTCCTTGCCGATTTCGGTCAAGGCGGACGACATTGTTGAGTTGATCCAAGAGCATCAGGTCATCGTGGTCGCCGGTGAAACGGGATCTGGGAAAACCACCCAGCTACCTAAGATGTGTCTGGCCGCCGGTCGTGGTGTGCGAGGCTTGATCGGCTGCACTCAGCCGCGACGAATTGCAGCCCGCGCGGTGGCCAGTCGCGTGGCGCAGGAAATGGAGGTGGAACTGGGCGGCGTGGTGGGCTATCAGGTGCGTTTTACCGAGCGTTTCTCGGATGATGGGTACATCAAGTTCATGACCGACGGCATTTTGCTGGCGGAAATCCAGTCCGATCGCTTTCTCTCGGCCTATGACACGCTCATCATCGACGAGGCGCACGAACGCAGTCTCAATATCGACTTTCTGCTGGGATATCTCAAAACCCTTCTGACTAAGCGCCCCGATCTGAAGCTGATTGTGACCTCAGCGACGATTGATACGGAGCGCTTCTCCAAACACTTCAGTGATGCCCCTGTGGTGACAGTCGAGGGTCGAGGCTATCCGGTCGAAACCCGCTATCGTCCGCTGGAAGATGCACTGGAAGACGCGGTGCCGGGTCGTTCCGGCAAGCGGTCGGACGCCAAAGAGGGCATTGGGATTATCGAAGGCATCGCGCGTGCGGTGGATGAGGCCGGGCGCGAAGATCCGCGCGGCGATATTTTGATCTTCCTTCCGGGCGAGCGTGAAATTCGCGACGTCCATCAGGCATTGGAGCGGCGTAAGTATCGTGAAACTGAAGTGCTGCCGCTGTATGCGCGGCTTTCGGTGCGCGATCAGGATCGCATTTTCAAACCGGGCACAAAGCGGCGCATCGTACTAGCCACTAACGTTGCAGAAACCTCGCTGACCGTGCCGCGTATTCGTTTCGTGATTGACCCGGGTCTGGCCCGGGTTAAACGCTACAGCCCACGCAGTAAGCTCGAGCGCTTACATGTGGAGCCAATCAGCCAGGCCAGCGCCAATCAGCGCGCGGGTCGGTGTGGCCGTACGGCACCGGGCGTTTGTCTGCGGCTGTTTTCCCAAGCGGATTTTGAGTCAAGGGCGTCGTACACCGATCCGGAAATCCTGCGCGCTTCGCTCGCCGGCGTAATCTTGCGGATGTTGGCCCTTGGCCTCGGGCAGATCGAGGATTTTCCTTTTCTCGAAGCTCCGGACGAGCGTGCTATCAATGACGGGTGGCAGCAACTGCAAGAGTTGGGTGCCGTCGATAAATCACGAAAACTGACGCCGACCGGACGCATCATGGCGCGTTGGCCGGTGGACGTGGCGCTGGCACGCATGCTGATCGCCGCACGTGAGCATGGGGTGTTGCGACGGATGTTGGTGATCACGGCGTTCTTGGGCATCCAAGACCCGCGTGAGCGCCCCGCTGATCGTCGTCAGGCGGCTGATCAGGCTCACGCCCAGTTCGCCGATCCACGCTCAGAATTTGTCGGCATCCTGAAATTGTGGGAGGCCCATCGACAGGCACATGAAGAACTCACCCAGTCAAAGCTCCGCGACTGGTGCGAGCAGCATTTCCTTGGCTTCTTGCGCATGCGCGAGTGGCGCGAGTTGCATCGCCAGTTACGCCTGTTGTGTGAGGAGTTAGGCTGGTCGCTCGATGCGCCGCCCACGCCAGCGGATCCTGCGAAATCACCCAACACCGCTTCCGCGAAAGGCCAGCGGCGTAAGAAGTCGGCTCCACAGACTGGAGCCGCCAGACCTGTCGAGGGAGACAACACCTTTGCTGATCCCGATGCGGCAACGTATGCACTGCTGCATCGTGCTTTGCTGGCAGGGCTGCCGACACAGATCGGCCAGAAAAATGACAAGGGATTGTTTGAAGGTCCACGGGGGCGTCGTTTCCAGCTATTCCCGGGCTCTCCGATGTCGCGACAGCCACCACGCTGGGTGTTATGCGCCAGCCTCCTCGATACGCAAAAGGTGTGGGGTCTAACCTGTGCCCGGATTGAGCCGAATTGGGCGATCGCTGAATTGCCGCACCTGCTCACGCGTAAGCACTTCGATCCGCATTGGGCGCGCTCGCAGGGCCGTGTGGTGGGTTTCGAGCAGATCAGTCTTTTAGGGCTGGTGTTGGCACCTAAGCGACCCATTCATTACGGCGGCATGTATCCCGTCGAGGCGCGGGACATCTTTATCCGCCAAGCGTTGGTGCCGGGTGAAATTGATGCCCGTGTCGGGTTTATCCAGCGCAATCTTGCGACCTTGGGCAAAGCGCAGGAAGAGGAGGCCAAGCTACGCCGTTCGGGTTTAGTGGCCGATGAAGCTTGGCAGGCACGCTGGTACCTGGATCGGATCCCGGCTGAGATCAACAGCGTGGTGGCACTGGAATCCTGGTATCGCCGTCTTGATGATGAAGCCAAGCGCAAACTGCAGTGGCCTTTGTCTGAGTTGTTGCCCGGCGAAGGTAGCGACATTGACCGTTTTCCTAAATACTGGCCGCTCGGCGATGTTCGGCTGGCGCTTCACTACCACTTCTCGCCCGGTGCAGACGATGACGGGGTGACGCTGGATATCCCTTTGCATCTGCTCAATGCGCTCGATTCGTCGCGCGTGGAGTGGCTGGTGCCCGGCCTAGTAGAGGAAAAATCCACAGCCTTGATCCGTGGATTACCCAAGGCACAACGACGCAATTTCGTGCCGGCACCAGACTTCGCTCGCGCCTTTGCCGAGGCTTGGCCAGAGCCCGACGCCGATAGTCTGCGCGGTGAGTTGGCGCGCTTTTTAGGCAAAGTGACGGGTGTGAAAATAAACGCGCTGGATTTTGATGAAGCGGCGGTGGAAGCACATCTGCGTTTGCGCATCCGTGTGCTGGATGAGCGCAATGCTGAGTTGGCGGTGTCCCGTGATTTGACTGATCTACGTCACCGTTTTGGGGAGCGCGCACAACGAGCGTTCGCCTCGCGTGCCGGACGCGACATGGCCACCGACGGCTTGACCAGTTTCCCGGATGCAGCCATACCGGAGAGTGTGATCGGCGAGGCCGCTGTACCGGCGTTTCCAGCCTTGGTGGATGAGGGCGAGAGCGTGGCCTTGCGGGTCTTTGCTGATGTCGATCAGGCCCGCAAAGCGCACCCTGTAGGGGTCCGTCGCCTGTTGCAATTGGCCTTGACGGACCGTATTCGTCAAGCAGTCAGGCAGTTGCCGGTATCGCCCAAGCTCGGGCTTTTGTATGCCGCGATCGAATCGCAGGAGCGTTTGCGCGAAGATCTGGTGATGGCAGCCTTCAGCGCCGTGATTGGGGCAGGGCTCGGCACCATCCGTGATCGAACCGCGTTCGATGTGCGGGTGGGTGAAGCGGGCCGTCGCTTATTTGGCGAAGCGGTGGCGCGCTTGGAGTTGGCTGAGGCCATACTCACCCGTGTTGCCAGATTGCGTCCACAAATGGAGTCGCCGCTTATGGGCTGGGCGAAAGCGAACCTAGACGATATGCGAGCGCAGCTTGGCGCCTTGGTGTCGCCCGGTTTTTTACGCGACACTCCACCTGAAGCCCTCGCAAACTTGCCACGTTATCTTGATGCGATTGAAAAACGTGCTGAGCGGGCCAAGAACGATCCTGCAAAAGATCAATCACGCATGTTGGAACTGACTCCGTTTATCCAAGCCATCGATCAGGCGAGAGCCACTTCAGATTTCCAAGATCCGCGCTGGCAGGCCCTGCGTTGGGACTTGGAAGAGCTGCGCGTCTCATTTTTCGCCCAAGAGTTGGGCACACCGATCCCTATTTCTGCCAAGCGCCTTGCACGCCAACTCGATGCCCTTTCATAGCGGCGATTTACGCTGCAAATGGCGACGCAGCAGGCAAAATGCGTGTTGTGCGAGTGATACTCTGCACATAGCCTCGATCATCGGCCCAATACCACCAGCTATCGGCTTACGGAAAGTTCACGTTCCAGTAGCAAATGGTGTTCTATAATCAACTACATAGTTGTGCCCGGAATGCGGTAGCGGCTTGCAAAGGCCTCATCCAGAAGGCCACCGTCCGACCAATGGTCGGCAATGACGAATACCCTCGGCCGAACACCCGGCCCAAGTCATGGAGCGACAGGATGAAAAATGTGGCAACGAGCATCGACCGGCGCATGCAGTACGGCGTCCGCCGAAGCCGCCGGCGCCGCTGCGGCGTCGCGTTCCGGAGTGCTTGCGCAACCAACGCTCGCCGTGGCGAGGAACACGCCCAGGGCGAGCGCCAGCGAGGGCATACAGCGATTGCGATTACCGGATCGTCTGGGCATCAAGAGCAGTCCATGGCAGGTCGGAGGGTGCGATTCCACGGCGACCGCCGTTGCCGCACGCCGGGCCGTTTAGCTGGCGAAATTCAAGGTGGCGCCAAGCCGATACGCGCGCCGCAGCTCGGCCAAGCCGGTTGGCGCGCCGGCAACCGCGGTCGCACCGGTGCGGGCCGCCAGCTCGGCCAGCAGCGCCACGCCGGCACTGTCGACGCGGTCCACCGCGGCCAGATCCAGCCGGG